>Ga0157363_1001147_pt1 | contig 21640 bp, 26 predicted proteins | sample AttsexASBM1_FD_111477 | JGI IMG/M metagenome (GOLD analysis project Ga0157363, IMG submission 111477) | Fungus gardens microbial communities from leaf cutter ant in Ribeirão Preto, State of São Paulo, Brazil - Atta sexdens ASBM1 | ecosystem: Host-associated > Fungi > Mycelium > Unclassified ... | reverse complement strand
TGGGAAAAGTCAGAGATTTGAACGATGACAGCGTCCGAATCTGATAGATAAGAGGTGCAGATATGATACCACAAATCGAACCCTTGACAGATGTGCCTTCGTCGGTAGATCTGTACATGATGAAAACTACATTGACAGTCGATCCATTCTTGTGTTGCATCTTGCAGAAGAACCGTCTCGGACTTGAAATCCCTTCAATATCCCTCAACATACATAGTTCCTCGTCAAACTGATGAACGCTGCCCACGATCAGATTAGCAACCTCCCTACCAATCAGTTCCGATGGATTCCAGCCCAGAATATCAGGCATTCCATTGCCGACGACGAGGAATGATACGACACCGCCAGCACCCTCACCGCTCGACATCATACCCCATGCTTCCGTCTCAGACGTGCATCGCAACTTATCAACTGAACCAACAGCAGAAGAACCCTCCAGCTCCAACTTTGGAACAGGTAAACTCAAACCGCCACTTTTCGCAATTGAGTGCCAATCCAAATTGGGCATTTCCTTGGCACGTCCACTGAGAATAATCGCTTTACGGCCTTTTCCTGGTTCCACGTGCAGACGTCCTTTGCATTCAATCCAAACGTAAACCCCGACTTTCGTCCGCGCCCTGAAAAGTAAATCAACAGAACGCGGAGCCATTGGCAATCCTGTAACAACTGGGCATGAAACTTGCCCAGGCCCCATCGTGGTGAGGCTGCTTCCCCCTCCACCACCACCATCACCATCATTCAGAGTCGGGATTGACATTGTTGAGAGGCCGGTAGCGCTCCCTTCTTTCAGCTCACGCATGAGAGGGATGACGTCCTCTGGATGAGCATAATCAGATAGACTTTTGCCCACCATCTCCTCAGGTTCGTATCCCAGCACTCTCCGCACGCTAGGTGCCACATAGAGGAAGCTACCTTTGAGCGAAACGACGTGAATGAAATCAGGTAATGCCTCGAGAAGCATGAGATGTAATAGTTGATTGTGTCCGGTGTGCGAGTCGGTCTCTGGACGAACGGAAGATGACGGGTGAGAAGAGGGAACGGTCGTTGAAAAAGTGATAGGGATGGATTTAACGAAGGCAGGGTCGACGAGGAGTTTTTTGAGGTTGCGAGAGATCCGGATAGAAGGAATGACTTGAGACTTTCTGTCTTTGAGATGGCCAACGTTAGGCGGACCAAGACACGGTGGCTGGAGAATTTGATTACGAGAATGAGTGGCATAATCAACGAGGTAGCTGCCATCGCGCAGCTTCTCGAGTATGGCGTTGGGCTGTTCAGTCAAATCGACCTGAAAACCGACATGATAGACAACATCCGACTCCTCGTGAGGAAGACCAGAGACACCTCCAAGAATAGGAATGACAGTGACAAGGTTGACAAAGGCTGTTCCGTCTTTCTTGTAATTGACTATACTTGTCTGGCACTCCTTATCAGCGCTAAGGTTCTTCTTAAGATGAGCGACGGCAGTTTGGTCAGTGAAGTGGCGTGTCTCCCCACGTTGCACCTGACCATTGGGAGCCTGGAGGAAGCGACAGTTACGACCAATGATTTCGTGTTCTGAGTAGCCTGTAAGGCGGCAGAAGGTTGGAGAGCAGTATACGATAGAATGATCGAATCTGCGGACATCAACGACAACGAAAGAGCAGGTAAGATCAACCGGGCCGAGATGGACACGAGGATGAGGGCGATTGGCGACCCGTGCCAAAATGGAGAGAAGATCAAAGCCAGAGGCAGAGTATACAGGCAGTCCGAAGGGGGGTGGGGCAGGAAGGTCTGAGGGCGGGGCATAAAGTAGCACCGCGGGGTTAGCCTGAGGACGGATGAACGCAGAGAGTTCTGCCTGAGTCAATGACCGTAGAGACTGGGCCTCAGGTGGAGACTGTGTCATTGGCGCGATATAAGAGTCAAATTCAAATGGTGCTGATACAGAGGTCTGCTGCTGGGTAAACAGTCCATGGGAGGACGAAGAATCATCATCCTGTTGTTGGCATCTAACTGCAGTGAGCATAGCATTGAAAATACAAAGTACTGAATACATACTGGTCATGGAAGGAACAGGGTGCAAAGCCATTATTACTGAACCAAGTATTCACAAGCTGATTGTCAGAGAGTAAACTGACAGGCAAGACCTCAGCACCACCACCTGGGGCAAGAGTGGGAGCCACAGAACACACAAAAGAGGGAATCTGAAAATGGACAGGGGTAGAGACATTTTGGTAGTAGTAAGCCATCCAAGACCGACTTGGGGGCTGAGAGGCGGCTTGATTTATGTACAGAGTCTCGTGTTGAGGTGACGTCATACAAAGTCATTAGTTTAGACTAGTGAGCGAGTCTAATGTAATGTCTCCTCTGTGCATCCCACTCTGAAGAGTTCCGCACATTTGGTGCCGGGTGACAGCACAAAGGAATTCATAGTTAATCTATGCCCCGTTTCCCCTAGCCTCTGTCCACTGCCAGGACAGAGTAGTGAATATGAGGCACAACACGCCCGCGGTCTGCCCGGACTCATGTCATTTAACCTTCCGAACCCTCCTATTTACGTCCCATCAACACTCACCTCCATTTCACCACTGTCTTACACACTTCCTCGGCCGCAGATCACTTTGACATTATTTGCACTGTACAAGTACATGTCATACTCTAAGCACGGAGCTGGTTGCGTAGGTTCTGCTCCAAGTTGCCCTTGGGTCGAATGAATTGTACATAGGCACCATCCCTGTAGATGGCCATCAGTTGGCGCACGTCCAAAATGGAAACTCGCCACTTACTGCAACACCTTCTTCTCCTCTTTAAGCTTCGGGTAATCTTCCTTATTCACATTCGTGAATCCCCACTTCTTCGAATCAATAATTTTCTGACGACCAGGAAACTTGTAGGAAGCGCGACGCAAAGACTCCCGAACAACATGGGCATTGCTGTCCTTACAGCGGATTGACATAATGATCTGCCCAATGTTGACACGTGCAACAGTACCATATGGCTTGCCCCAAGCTCCACGCATGCCAGTCTGAAGACTGTTCAACATTTGATTCCATTTCATCATTAGTATTGGCAGATCCAGAAGAATGATAACATGCCTCCGAACTTACCGATCAGCTCCAGCACAGGACAACATCTTGTTGATACGGAGAACGTGGAACGGATGCACTCGGACCCGAAGATGGAACGAATCCTTGCCTGAGGTCTTGGTCACATATTTGTTGGCACAGATACGAGCGGCCTCGAGAGCTTCACTGGAAAGCTGCTCATACTCGTCCGATACCAAGTGACAACAAAATGGGAATTCGTCGACAGAAGCACGTTTACGGCCCAAGTCGAAAATACGAATCTAACCATCCCATCAACTCCAGTGACGGCAGGCCCCACTCGACGCACCTTGGGATCAGGAACACCACGATTGTACCTCGATTTTGGGTAGGGCTTATTCTTGCAGTAACGGTAGCAGCGAGCAGGACGACGACCCATTGTCAATTCTTTTTTTAAAAAAATCCACGAATTAATAATTATTCACGGCAAAACGTCATCCGATCCTTGGAGCTTTCATCCAACTCAGTCTGGCGCATTTCGATGGAAAAACGCTGGCGGACACTCCAAAGAGACCTAGGACAATCGAAAAACATACTCACAGTGAGATGGAGATGAAAATATGAAATATGAAGTCAGCGACGGTGGGGCCTTTTGTTGAGACGGCAGTGGATGAGTAAGCTGTATGTGGCTGTGCTACTATCAGTCAGCCTCATAGCTTTGACTCACTCACTCACTCACTCACTCACACTCTATAAGCATCTCCTGTCAGCGTACTCATGGTGTCGCTCGAGCCACAGTTGTCACCACAAGGAGGCATTTGGTGCTGTTCTTCCAGAATATATCAGTCGAACTGCTTCACCGTACATCAGATTTTTTCTCCAAAGGTCGGGAATAAGTGTGGTTACCGCCGGTCCGGACCGATCACTTTTCACTGAAAGCATTCTAGTGTCGAAATTTGAACAAAACTGGGCGGGGAAGCAGATATGCTAATATAGAAGGACCATGTTAATATACACTCGAGCAATATTTAAGGTCTTACAAAAACATATGAGACGTAGAACAATGGTAGGACCCAGTACCATGGTTTGTTAACGATATTCTAGAGTTAGTAATTCCAGGAGCACCAGGCATAGTCATGTGGCAAAGTGGTGATGGCAGCACCAAGAAGTATACATGGTGCTTACTTCCAGAAATCAGATCCCTATATAAGGATTCCTGGAGGCTACAATCCTTTAATTGTGATATACTAAGGATCTCCCAGAGAACTTATCCTTAGACTAATCCTTTACAGACATAGTTTTTCTTTCATGTACGAGATGCCATCTTTTTCTTTGGTTACACTTAATAGCCAGATTATTCATAAAAATCTAGTTTCATCAACAACTTGCACTAAACCTACCATCATTTCTATGTTGGCTGAGATTTGTTGTTGGCTGAGATTTGTTCTTTATTCTGATAATTGGCTATATCTTGTTTGTAAAATAAGCATAAAAATAACAACTTTCTTGTTATATATAACTAAATATACCATGCCTTTTTCTAACTTTGTTGAATTCTCTTCTGCTTTTCTCTTTCTTATCCATTGCTTTCTAGTACTATAGCTCTAATCTTTCAGGTCAATTACTTCTAGTTACTCCATAGTCAGTAAATATATCAGTCACTCTTGCCTCAAGTAACATAGAGGGTTGAGTGTTAAGTAGCCTAAGAAATACCTATCTGAATAAAAAACAGCTGTGAAATAAATTTATAATAGTATTCTCTTTTTATAACTAAGCTCTTGAAGTATCTTTTGTATAAGTAATGGCCCAATCCAAACAGAACTCCTTGATAAGTTCACTTATTAACCCTAGAATATCACCATAGCTAATAGTTACTACAACAGTAAAACTTAATGTTAAATAGCTTCTTATCCTAAGACTCTTTGTTTTTCTTGCTTTCTTATCATTCTTAATCATTGGTCAAAAAGAAAAGACCAAACCTACCTGAGCTCAGTTTGAATGAATAGAAGTACCAACAACTTCATCTTCTCCATAGTTGTAGTAGGTAGTACAAAGCAAACAAAGTTCTAAGAAGGTTTCTAGATAAACAAGATATTTTACAAGTTCTTCTATATTTCAAGAAGGCTGTCTACCAGCATATAGTTCTTATGAATATTCTGCAAATAAATACAGAATATGTTAGTTGTACTATACATACTTATCAACTACCCACTGGAGCCAGTAATGTCAGAGTTATAAACAATAGACTTGATTTTATTTTGCTTTTCTTTTCTTTTCTTTTTCTTTTTCATTATTCTGGACTTGGACAAATGTATAATGTGACAAAATGTGTGACACATGTCACATGGTTGTCACATATGTCACAGTCACAGTTACACAATCAGATAATACAGAGAAAGTTGTAGAAGATCCTAAAACAGATAACATCATATAGTATAACAACAACATGTTAGCCTTATAGCAAGCATATGTACTTTAGAATAGGGCAGTTGTAGTGTGTACACAGACCATGGTCTGTAGTATATAAGGTAGACTAGTTTGTACTTGGAATTTTATCAAGTTCCTTTATATTACTCAATACAAAAGTTGTCTTTTGTCTTTATCCAAAGGCTTAAGTCATAACAAGTAACAGTGCTGTGGTTAGCTCATCCAGAACACATCTATGCAGCCTAATTAGCATACCACTACTTGTCAAAACAATAGCATTAGAAAGACCATTTGTTACTATCAGTAGTATAGTCATCTTTATAGTTCAAATACTTAAAAGTATGAGAATAGAGCACACCAGCTATAGTATCCTCTCTAGGAGGGTTAGACTTGAAATTGGCCTTGTAACACTAAGCTAAAAGCTTGTGGTTCTCCACTTTGTATAGACTACTACATTTCTAACATTTAGCACCTTGAGTACAAGAGGTATATGTAGGATGTCTCCAATACCAGAAATCATGATACTGAGCAATCCCAGAGTACATAGCAGTTTCTCAGACTATAACTGTATGTTATCCAAAGTTAAATAAGCAGTCAATGAGTGTTTTGCCCTTTAAACCCTTCTAAAAGTCTCAGATGTCAATCTAAATTACTACTGTAAGAAAACCTATCTTCGCACAAAGTTCAAGCACCCAAACTTTGCTCATGATCCTACCAAACCCCATAGTGTTCTCACTTTCCATCAGTTAGTGCTCTACTATTCCTACCAAACTCTACAGTCTTTTTTAGACCAATCTTCTAAACTCCACAGACCCTGCAAGTATGTCATTGACCTCTATTATCAAACCCCATTGGTGTTCTCACTATAAGCTTTCTTTCTTTCTTTTCCAGTAGATTTCTAGACATTTCCATTAAAGTTCTTAACTATCTGGCTGTTATTATTCTTCACTTATGTTAGCACTGTTTCACCAGATTGAAATAGACTTTATTAAGTACTTAGGATAGTTGTTACTTCTAGGAGTCCTCATTCTGTTCTCTTAGAACTTCCTGGAGATAAGTGCTATCTGTACTTATTGGTTATTTTAATATACTTAGAACTTTCTAGAGGTTGTAAAAGTCTGCAAAACCTTATAGACTCTACTAGTTGCCATAACAACTACCAAGTCAGAGCTAGGAGATACCTTTATAAATAATGTGAAGTATAGAAGTGTTACAATTTAAATCTCTTAGAATTGGAATAAGAAAAGAACCTTGTATTAAATAACACAAGAGAACCCAATAAAGTTCCTAGTACAAAACTGTCTATCTTATATATGCTGAGTTACTGGTTCATACTACAGTACCATTAACCTATCCTAAAGGCCATGTGTTATCCTTAAGGTCAACATGTGTCAAACATTATTGTTTCTTTCTATAAACTTCTACTATGTTCCCTTATGACATATGATCATATAACAATATGACTGTGACAGTGTTGTGTGACACTGAATCATGCTATGTGACAATTTGTGACAGTGACTTGTGATGTCACACTAATCCTAACCCTAAGCTCTCAAAATAAAATAAAAATATAGAGAAACTAACTTCTATTTTTACCAGTTTCTCTCTAACTTTCTTAAGTACTCTTTCTCAAACTTTCTATTATCCCATCCATATAACATCTTCACCATGTACTTCCTTGATAACTTCCCTCTTCTAAAGTCTCTTTCTTCCACCATATCTAACTTCTCCTGTCTTCTTACTTCTACATTCACTCTTTCTTCAAATTTTACTACTACTTTCTTCACATTCTCCAAGTTTTCCTCCTTTTCCCGTGAATTACATTCTGCTATAAATCTCTTCCATCATACCAAATACTTCACTATTCCTCTCACTTTTCTTTTATTTAATATTTTTTCTACTTTCCACTCTTCAACTTCTTTTACTTTTATTAGTTTTGCTTTCTCAACTTTCTGTCTCTCCACTTGCTCTCTATGTTGTACTATCTGACTGACATTCACTACTGAATGGATTCTCATTAAAGTTGGCAGTCATAGCTTGACTACATTAGTAGAGACTATTTCATTAATGATATATGAACTAATGTATTGATCCACTAGTTTCCTTGCCAATTATTCTTTAAATACCAGGTCTTTTACACTCAACATTATCTTGTCATCTCTCTTCTATTCTTCAACTTCTTTCCTTCCTCTATCTGCCTGTCACTTCATCTCCTCTTGTGTCTTTCCTAATACTACCTCTACTTTCTCTTGTACCTTTTTCATTCTCTCAGCAAACTCCATCATCTTTTCTACTTTGCCCTTCCTCCTGATGTCTGCTCCCATTCTCAGTTCTCTGTCATAGTTCACCATAAACAGAGATATCTTAGTTGCTAAATAACCTTTATTGTTCATTGCAAACTCAGCTGTCACTAATCATTCAGGCCAATTCTTTTGTCTATGGTCAACAAAGAACTGTAAATACTATTCAAGTTTCTGGTTCATTCTCTCTGTCTGACCATCTGTTTGAGAATAAAATGCTGTTGACAACTTCATCTTAATTTCCAACATTTTATTCAACTCCCTTATCAACTCCACTATAAACTATAGTCCCCTATCCAATACCATACTCTCTAGTAACCCATGTAACTTCCACACATTATCTCTAAACAACCATGTCAATCTCTCTGCCAATGTTTCTTCTGTTATTGCCACAAAATGTGTCATTTTGGACAACCTATTACAAACTACTAGGATTGTATCCTTCCCAGCTACTAATGATAACTTAGTAATAAAGTCCACTGTCAGATGTATCCACAGCTTTTCCAGTACTTCACTTAACTTCAGTCTTCCTGCTAGTGTCTCTGTTTGATTTTTTATTCTCTGGCATATATCATAACTATCCACATATCTTCCTATATCCCTTGTCACTTCAGGCCACCAGTAATTTCTCATAACCAACTCTGTCATCTTCCATCTTCCTCCATGTCTAGCCACTAGTACATCATGATATTTATCTCCTCACAATACTTTAACTTCTATCTTCTTTATCTCCTTTACTTCTCTAACTTCTTTTTTCTTTTTTAAGTCAAAAATTTATTACATGGGATGTAGTGGTAGACTGTAATAGCTATCTTATAATACAAAGATAAAAGAAAAAATTAAAAGGGAAAAAAACAAAGAACTATAAGAAAAAAGGAAAAAAAAAGAAAAAATAGTAGATAATGAAGTGTAAATAACAGATTTACTACTACTAAGTGATATTTTTATAAAAGGAAAAAACCCTAGAATTGTGCTCAAGAAATGCAACAAAGTGATTCAACAACTCTCTATTAGGATTCCAATAATTGTTATATCTTCTACACTCATGAAGAATATGATATTTTAATTCAATTGGATAATTTCTGCATAGATAATTGAAGTTTTCTTTAGAGAAAAATTTCAACTGATATTCTCCTATAGGCACATGATTAGTGATAGCTCTAGTTGCTCTTGCACACAAAGATTTTAAATGTCTGAAAGTTTTGAGCCAAGCACCACTTTTCATATAAGTGGGCTTAATAGAACAATAGTCATTGTTGAGTAGAACAAGAAAATTTCTACTCTTGACATCTAATGCTTGGAATGTCATTTGCCAATTGCATATGATCAAATCACTTTCTTTTTTCATACTGAAATTCCATGATGATTTGTTTGGGAAGACAGGAAAATATTTAACTTGTTTCATCCCTTTGTTGGCAGTAGAATTATGTGTCTATTTTGCACTGCTAGAGCAGTTTCAGAAGTCAATTGAGTTGTAGGAATTCTTATTGAAGAACCCCCTAAGTTCTTGTGCTATAGCAATAGACTGAAGCTGATAGAAATGAGATAATGAGTCAAAGATTCATCTTGCCAAGTAGATGGCATCAATAATAACTATGATGTGATTCATGTCAATTTCTTGAACTGCTTGATTAATTCTGCATCTAATAGCAAACAGTTCTGTCTCTGTCGATATAACATTGACAGCATAATAAATAGTTTTGGCAAGAATATTATAGCCTGAACAGATATATGATATTGATATTGCAATATTGTTTTTGATACTAACATCAGAAATAATGATGATGGTTTTGGGATCCAATAGAGAATCATTGAAAACTTTATAGAGATGGGTATTCTTAGTCTCTTTGTCTTTGTGGTTAACTGTATAAAAGGAGAAGTGATTAGGAAAGTTATCTACTAGACAAGATCCAGAAGAAAGTTCCTTATAGAAAGAATCAAAAGAAAGAATCAAAAGAAGGGAAAACCTCATTTGAGACAATTATTGGCATCTACAATGGAACTCTTGACTTTAAGTCATTGTTTGGCAGTCATTTTTTCTAAAGAAAGACAATATGGCAATGAATTTTTTGAGTGTCAATTTTCTAATAGAGAGTTGATTGCATGGTTCATTGGTAGAGACTGACCACTGATCTTGTCCAGATAAAGTTGTATAGAAATGAGGTTGGCAATAGCCTCAATTCTCCATGAAGAGAAAGTGTGAAAGGCTCTAGTGATCCATATGGCAGCCCTTTGTTGCATTTTCCTAAGCTCTTTGAGAGGGTGAAATAGCAGGGCACTCTTGAAGTACCACAGTGGAAACCTATAGAGAGCAATTAGTAGTATGGACATTCTGTATAAAAGTTGTTTATAATAAGACAAAAGACTTCTGGTTGAATTACCTAACATATTTATGCCTCTAATGGTTGAAAGGGCTTTGTTGGAATAATACCAAACATATTGTTGAAATGAAAGCCAAGATATTTCCACATATTCTTTAGTTGTAGTTTAGAGTCTTCTAAAGGGCTGAGATCCAATGGAAGAGAGTTGAAGTTTTTAGTTGATCTAGAAAAATGAAAAACTTCTGATTTTCCATATTCAATTGTGAAACCAAATTGATTGAAAAGAGAGGAGATAATATTGTAGTTACAGAAAAGAAAGGCATTTGACATTTCATATGATTTTTCTTGAGAAATAAAAAGACTGTCAATTTTTTGATGTTCTGGAAACTCAATTTGCATTTGACATAGTTTTTATTCAAGAACTGTCCTTGTCAAGATCAAAGAATATGGACTTAGTTTTTTCTTCATTTACTTTCTCATTTTATTTTCCTTTCAAGTTATTTTTCATTTTTCTATTTTTAAAACACTGGAGTTAGGGTTAGAAGTGATTGGTCACACTGTAACATCAGTCACATCTGATGGTGTGGTCACAATATTGATCACAGGACTTAAGAGAAGGAAGTAGAAGATTCTGGAACAAAATGATGTCATACAACATGGACACCATATGTTGGCCTCATGCTTTACACATGGTCATTTAGGGTAGGGTGCACAGTAGCTAGCACAGACCATCTGTAGGAGTATATAAGATAGACTATTTTGTAAAGAGCTCTTTATCAAGTTCTTTTGTATCTTCTCTAATACAAGAGTTTGACCTTTATTCTACTCTAAGGATTTAAGGTTATAACAGTCCTGGTTGACCATCTATGCCATTCTGAGCTTGAAAGACAGAGATGGGGAAGAACTAGTTGGAGTACCAAATCATCCCAACTGGCTTATGTTTGTGAATATATCATTAAGTATCAATTCAAGTATCAATGACTATCTAAGAGTTATTACCTATGTAAACATTAGACTTTCCTCTTTTTGGTTCTCCCTTTGTAAAGACATTTTTTATCACAGAGATATTTTGCTGATCTCATTCTTCAATAACAATGACATCTTCTTTTTTCAAAAATATGAAAGATTGGAACAATATAAAGAGCAGATAAAATAGGAGAGAGGGTGGACCCTTGTTCTACTCTTATATCTTTCCTGAAGAAAAGAGAAACAAAGTTGTTCCACATATACTATGTTTTTCTATTTATTAAATAATTAGAAAATAAAATAGAAATTTTTGAATTAAAACTAGCTTTGTCCAGAATAAGAGGAAGAAGTTGATGGTTGAGTGATGGAAAGAACTGAGCTATATTAAAGGCTAAGGTGCTCATTTGAAGTTTTTTGACCTATTCTAAATAAATAAAGTGAGTAAGAAAAACATCTGTGTCAGTAGTCAAGCACTACTTCAATCTATCCAGCTGATTGAAATAAACAAAATTTGATGTAATGGATTGAGTTTGTAGTCTTTCTCCAATAATCTTCTTAATAAGTTTTCCCAAGATATTGAGGAAAACAATAGGTTGGAACATCTTTGGAAAGTTATAAGTCACTTTATTAAGCTTGGGAATGATGATTGAAGTGAACTTCTTGAAGTCTAATAGTTAGTATCTGAGATTGATACAAGCATTAGTAATGTTGATGATATTAGATAAGCACCTATTATCATTTACTATAACTTTCAAATGTCTCCAAAAAACATGATTAGGACCTAGTGTAGACAAATTGTTGTACTTTTTGATAGTATTTCTGAATTTTTCTTTCGAAGTTTAATGAAGTACCTACTATAAATCTTCAAGATCAATGTATAGACATCTGTTGTGTTGTAAGGCTTCTATAGCTAGCAAATTGTGCTTCTTAACTTAGCATATAAGATTCTAGGATCTTTTGTTTTCTGACACAATTTCTTGAATTTTTTCATTAAAGAAATTATATTTGGTTTTCTTAATAAAGTCTTTGAACTTCTTCCAATCCACTATTGACTTGGTAAATTGGTACATATTCAGTTTGATACTACACTCCTCATTCCACCATGCTTTGGAATATTTAGTAATATTAACATTTTTGGAAAATTTATACCAAATAGAATCTGAAATTTTTGTGTATTCTTGAATGATTCCTTTAAGAGATTCTTTGCTTGATATATTTGATATATTGAGATTACCCAAAGTGTTTGTAAGCTTGGTAACAAGCTTCTTCTTCACTATTCCTAATGATTGTGCATCACTTGTCTTGAATAAACTCTTCACTGATAGATATGTCAACAGTTAATAAAGTATAATTTGAAGGCCAACATAATTCCAGTAGGATGAAATAATTATCAATTTCAATGGAGTCAGATTGAAGAAACATGAGATTAATAACTAAGTTAGAATTGTTATGATTATCAGTATATCAAGTAGAAACTTGGTTGACAGGAGAGAAGAGTTTTAAACCAAAGAAATCTACAACTTTTATAAGAATGTCACTATAGAATGAGTGATGAGGATAAGATGGATCCCAATCACTATTCCTTATGTTAAAATCTTCTGTAATAATGAGAATGTTGTGAATATTGACCTCAATATCCTTAAGATACTTTAAGGCTATTTGATGTTCATCTAAATAAACATTAAAAATGAAGAAAATAATACTATTGCTAAAGAATGAAATGATTTTAATGTCTCTATGGTTAATAATGTCTCTTCTGAAAGCAAAATGGAGTTCAGAGAATCAAATATACATAATTACTCTCAGATGTTCTTCATTATGGGCTGAATATCTTGCAAACATTACTCATAATAGATGGTTTGGAGTGCCAACAATTTTATCTCCTTTTTCAAATATCAAACTTGGGATAGTCTATATAAAGAACCAAGACAGTTCTTGAATGAAAATGATATTGAACTCTTTTTTGTTTTCTAAAATTATTTCTATAAGTATTCTGTTCTTTTGAACATTCTGTGAAAAAATCTTTAGATTTTTTAAATTCATGAATTTGTCCTGCTCACAGTTGAGCAAATTGATTTGCTTCTGTCTTAATAAAGCTTGTAGTATTCCTTAGCATATCATTCCTTGTTAAAGTGGTATCTTCAGAATAAGCATGCATTGTTGTTGGCTTGGTATCCACCTTTGTAATTGACACACTTGAATGAATGTGGGCAAGGTTTATCTTTCTTTTTTTTGAGTCTTAGCAGATTTGTCTTGAAATTTGCCTTACAACACCAAGTCATGTCCCTGTAGTGCTCTAATTTGTGAGGGCTATTATATTTAACATACCTAAAACTATGCACATGACAAGCAAATGTTGTGTGTCCCTATTTTTAACAGTTCTTATACTGTGGTATACCTGGGTTCATGTTCATGCTATGAATTGTTATCTGTTAATAAGACTTTGAGCTTTAATACTACTCTAAGCATCCCAAATATCAATCCAGATGACTTCTATGTCTGATTTTGGGAAGGCTTTGATTACTTATGTCTTGAAAGCAAGAACAATGTCATTTAAAATATGAGTGGATTGTAACATTCTTTCAATAATATTGGCTGTGATAGGGGCATTGGTTTCTTCATTGAGATATGAAATAACAAAATCTTGAGATACAACTTGGACTGTGGTAGCCTATGTGACATGACATCATTCAAGTTAACTACTTTAATATTTTAATGTATTTTTCAATAGTAGTAAGATCTGAAGTGAATGTGACTTCATTAGTAGTAATTATGAGACCCCTACTATCAGCTCAAATGAAATCAGTTATAACATCTGATTTGATGTCCTTAAGTACCCTGTTTATGTTAGAAATGTGTTTGCTAAAAAGTACCATGAATTTATCCAAGTAGTTGGAGCTTATTGGAACTAGAACTTGTTTTCTAGATAAGCTTTTGGTTGTTATATCAAGTCTAGATTTGTCCTTCTTATGCTTATTCAAAACTTTGTGGATCTCTTCAATCTTCCTAGCTGAAAGATTAGGAAAGTTTTCCTTAATTTTTTTATGTCCTCTATGTTGCTCTTAGATGCTTGGGTATATGACTGATCTTTTTGCAAGTTAGCCTGAATGTCAGTGTTTTTTCCTTTGCCTTTATAAAATTTATATTTCTCCAACATCTTCTTGCTTAGTCTTGGAGGAATAGAAGAAAAGATCCTGGAGATGTCAACTTTCTTATCAGGTTTAGCTATTTTCTTATTGTCAACCATACAATTATTTGGGTCTTTTGGTTTAAATTGTACTAAAACACATTGCCTAAGAGATATGTTGTCCTTATGGGCAGTTAGTTTATCCTATCCTGATTTGTGAATAGATGAGATAAAGCTCCAGGCTGCATATCCAGACTCTACAATCTGTGAAATATCATCAGCATTCTTATTGTCTTCTTTGTTTGATAAAAGTTACTATCCTGTAAATGGAACATACTATGTTCTTGATGTCTCTCTCTAAGTACTTGTTTATTTCAAAGATGGAGATTGGGCAAAATTGGCCATTCCATAGTTGAGAATTAGCAGGCTGATTGGTGGAATAAGAGATAACAGCTGTTTCAAGTCCTTGAGGCTGACACATGTTAATAGTTACATCAACAGTACTTATACCATGAAGTTTCAGTCTGTTTTCTGATGCTATTTCTTTGTTAGACTTAACATTTCCCCTTACCTCTAGGAATACATAGGATAAAGCAGGACCTTAAGATTTGCTGATTTCTACTTGTTCAGCCTAGATTAGATTGTTATTGAGAGCTTGAACTCTCTCTGCATAGTCAGTAAAGAACATGCTTGAGTGCACTGATGTTGCTCTAAAGCTATTAGTGCTTGAATTGCTAGTCCAACCTCTAGTAGCATCAACATTCATATCCATGGCTATGTTGTTTTGAAGATCTTGAGGATTAGAAGGTATACTGTAATCAAGAGAAAACAATATACTTGCTAATTTTCTGTTGGGTATTACTATACAAGATGGTGGTATAAGAGAAAGAAGTGTTTTACTACTCTAACTACTTTCTCATCCTTACTTCTAGCTATTTTTATTTTTTCTAATATATCTATCTCTGGTCCTTCTATCATTACTTCAGACAAATTACAAATCCACTGTTCCTTAATTAATGTCTGGTTTTTGTTGTCTTTTTCTAAACCTACTTTTCAGTCCAGTCTCTTACTTAGTCCATCTGCTTTTCCCATTTTTATGCCTAGTATATGTTTTAGAGTAAAATCAAACCTTGACAGATGTGCTCAATAAGCTTGTCTTTGGTTCAATTTCCATACCTTCATAAAATACTCCAAATTCTTATAGTCTGTTCAGACCTCAATCAAACTTGAATTTTGCACTCTCCAATAGATATCTCCAGTTTTCCAACCCTCTTATAACTGCCAACATTTTCTTATTGTGAATTTCATAGTTTTATTCAGTTTCATTCAACAACTTAGAAAAATATGCTACTGGCCTCCACCTCCCATCTTTGCATTCCATAGATAATACTTTTTCTGTCATATAGTCTAATACATCAACTTCCATCCTCATTTTTTTGTCTAAATCTGGTGCTACTAACATCAGTTCTTTTGTAAACCTCTTCTTCAACTCCTAAAAAGCCTTCTTCTATTTCTCTATCCAATTCCACTTCTGATTCTTCTTCACTAAATTGTGTAAAGATCTAGCTATTGCTACAAAGTCTTTAATAAACCATCAATAATAATTCACTAGTCCTAAAAACTTCTGTACATCTTTAACTTCTTTCAGAGTTGGCCAGTCCAATACTCCTTTCACCTTTTCTTCCTCTATTTTTATCCCTTCTAGTCCAATTACCACTCCTAGAAACTTTACCTCCCTAATCTTCTACTTGTATTTTTCTGGTTTTATATATAGATTGTTCTCTGCTAATCTCTTCACCACTTTTTCTACCACCTCATTATGCTCTTCTTCTTTCTCTGTTCCTACAATTACATTGTCAATGAAGCTCCTTACTGCCCCAGTGTTGATTAAGTCCTTAAAGATCTTATTCATCATAGTTTGAAATGTCACTAGAGAGTTTGTAAGCCCAAAGAACAGAACTGTTGGTTCAAATAACCCTTATAAAGTCATGAACACTGTCTTCCACTCATCTCCCTTCTTTATCCATACATTATTACATCCTCATCTCAAATCTAACTTAGTGAATATATTCTTTGTTCCCATACTTTCTACAATATCCAATATTAATGGTAAAGGATAATTGTTCTTAATAAGCCATTCATTTAAATGACAATAGTCCTGTACCATCTGCTTCTTGCCATCCTTCTTTTCTACAAAAAATACCAATACTATTTAAGGTAATTTTGAGGGTCTGATGTATCTCTTCCTCAGTTGTTTTTGAATGAACACTCATGTATCTTTTCTCTCTCCTCTCTCAACAACAGATATACTTTCTCTTCCTTAGTACAAATCCTTTCTTTATTTATATCATGTGATTCCATAACTTTTTTGTTGGTATTCTTTCACTTGCTTTCTTTCCAAAGACATGTATTTACCAATAAAATCATTTCAGTACTAGCTTTTTCATCTCTTCTTCTAACTTAGCTACTTCTTCTTCCTTATTCCATATTTCCCATTTCTCTGCTATCTTCTTTACTTCCATTGTTCTCTTTTTTTTGTTTTTCTTCTTCTTTCTTTCTTTCTCCTTCTTCTGTTTCTTTTTCTCTTTTTCTTTTTGCTTTTGCTACCCTGGTTTTCTTTTTCAGTCTTCATTGTTTCCCATATTCCTCAGGACACCTTGTCATCTTTACTTCTCCCATTCTCCAATCAATCTTAGGATTATTGAATACAAGCCATAGCATCCCCAGAATTACACTCCACTTCTGCCCCCCAATCACATTTATCTCTGTTTTCTTCCTGTCTTTGATAGTAAATGTTTACTTCCACCATATGCTCAATGGGCCTCTCCTTATTGAAGGATCCATCTATATTCCTCACATAGATTGGTCTTTCTATTTTTTTCAACTTAAACCTCTGCTTTCTTATGAACTCTGAACTCATTACTAATCCTGTAGCTCCACTATCCAACAATGTTTCTACTGTCACTCCCTTCTAAGTATCAATTCTCTCAAGTCCAATTTTTACAGTCACTTCTCTTAACATGTTTCCATTGTCCAGATTGCAGCAGAATGTATTTCCTATTACTCTACTGAGCATTGCAAATCTGTTATAGTTAGAATCTAATTGAGGACTATTAGATTTTCATTCCCAATTACTTTGATTTTGTCCATTGTTCTGACTTTCTCTATACTCCACTCTTCTTCCCTATCTGATTCTTCTCCTATTCTTACAATTCCTCATAATATGTTCAAATTCTTCACAATTGTATCAATTTCTCCCCCTATCCACATTTATAGTATATGGATCATACCTAGGCATGAATTCTGCCTATTGATTTGGGTTCACCACAGTTGCATTAGTTCTTTCTACTTCTTCTATTGAAGCAGGCCCTGCTGGTGCCCACTATTGGAATTTTTGCCTTGCTTCCATCTTTCCCCTCAGTCTCTTCTCATTTCTTCTACTCTCTCTCCAGTTTTGATCCAAATTTGTTACTCATTCATACCACTACTTAATAGTGTTTAGTTAGCATTCTGACTCCATGAGTCTTTGCTGGATAGTCCTATTCATGCCACATTTGAATTCTTCAATCAATGGTTGTCTCTTATACTCACTTCCTCTTCCTGCCCTCTGAAACTCCTAAACAAATTTCTCCATTGTCTTTCCTCCTTACTCTAGTCTCTTTAATTCTGTCACTTTTACTGCTTCTTTTTCTTCTCCTCCAAACTCTTTTTTCAAATCTACTAAGAACTCTTCTGCTATTTTGTATTTCAAATTTCCTGCTTCTAAATTCTCCAGTACATTCTTCTTCCAAACATCTGCTGATTCTCCCTACACATAAGATAGCACCCACTAAATCTGCTCTTCTACTACTGCCTCTCTCATCCTCATTCTCAAAAACAACTTACATATTGTAATAAATCCTAACACCTTTCCTGTTAGAAATACAAGAAATTGGACTCTATTTGATTTTTCTTTTCATTTACTTTACTTTACTTTACTTTTCTGCTATTCTATTTTTAGAACAAGGGTTAGGGGTCAGTGGGATGTCACTGGTCACACTGTCACATGATCATGTGCTATGATGAAAATGGTAGCAGGTTCTGAAAGGAATGACATCATACTATGTGTTATATACATAGTTGTCTTAAGACAGACACATGGCTACTTAGGGTAGGCTAAAGTAGTATACATACCAGTAGTCTAAGGTATAAGGTAGATGATCCTGTACAGAGTTCTCTATCAAGTTCTCTTATATTAATCCTAATACAAGATTCTATTTATTAATCAACTCTAAGATCTTTGAGTCGTAATATTTTCTGCCACTCTGTCAAATGCTTATGGCTTAGCTACTTCTACATTGGACCTAGTGTTGGGCCATAGTACTGCTTCTCCTACTCCTCTTGCTGTAAGCTGCTCTTGTTGCTATCTGATAATTTGTTGTAAGTTACATTAACTCATGATGTAAGGTAATGGTGACAAAGATGAAAGTAATGATAATGATGGTGATGATGGTGTGGGTGGTAAGGATGTGTAAAGTGATAGAGCAGAACCAGTGCTAGTTTTGCTTTCAGAATTGTACTTGTTACTCAACTTAATCTTGGTAGATGCTAGCAGGCCCTCTTCTTGTCCTACCTCACACCATCTACTGACTATCTATTTTACTGGCTACTACCCTAATCAAATTGTATACTATTTTGTCTTAAGAAAGATGTTCTACATTAGATGAGATCTGAAGAGTATCCACTATTTCTCTACATGTACAAATCATAAGTAGACACTACAGCATAATGCTTCTACTATGGAAAGACTACCTAACACATCCACAAAAGATAATACATTTAACTGCACCAGTGAGCTTTGGTACAACCAAACAGCTAAGCTTCCCCTATCTAGTCCTTATGCCTAGGGCTTGGCAATTCTTCTTGACTAAAAAATAGTATTGTTCCTCAACTGAAAATAATAAGAGAGTAAAGGAAAAAGTATAGAGAGGGCTCTAAGTTGAGCAGTCTCAAGAATGGGAATCAAGTTCTGATGTTACAATTTAAATCTCTTAAAGTTAGAATAAGAAAAGAACTTTATATTGGATAACACAAGAGAACTCAATAGAGTTCCTAGTACAAAACTGTCTACCTTATATATGCTAAGTTACTGGTTCATGCTACAGGGTCTGACCAGCTGCAGGATGTGATAAAACGGAGGGATCCTATTCAGCATCCCTGATATTAAAGTCTCCACCCATGTACAAAAAGTCAAGAATATTTAGAGCTTCTCTAGCCAAAAAGACAACTGCAGTATGAAGGTTATCTGAGTAGACATTCATAAGGAACTTGCATCTGCCCCTATTGAAAAAGAACAGAAGCTAGATGTCCCTATGGTTGGCTATGTCTCTCCTGAGAGCAAAGCAAAGTCTGAACAGCCTAGAATGGATAAAACACATAACTCTGGGCATTTGCTCAGAGTTCTGTGAAAATTGGATCACCTAGGTCCATTCTATGTGAATAGGAGCACCAACCACTTCCTGGCCACCAAGGCTTGTAGTTGTCAGACACAGTTCACACTGGGGGTAAAAGTCCATAGGAAAGACTCAGAGTTGTGTGGACTTGTAGAATAACCTAGGCTTCAGCTTATGTGCTGCACTGTCTGTCTGCCACATGATCACAATTTCCAATGGAAGGAAGAAGTCCAAAATGGGAGTGAGTGCTGATTGGTGTGTTGCTGTTGAATACTGGGGATTGAGTTCAATAAGAGTTATCTTCATTGATTATCAGACTAGTAAATTACTTATATATAAGAAGATGCTATAGGAGATGCTTGGGGTTTCAGTGGTATGGCCTCTATTACCCCAAGTGGAGGTCTCAGTGCTGAGACACTGACAGGAGTACAACTCTGCCATGGAAGACTGAGTCAGATGGGAGTATCTCTGTCATGGAAAACAGAATCTCCAGATTGTTGCATCACTGCCATGCAGGTGTGTTGCAAGAAAGGCAGGCTTTTAGATTAGTTGTTAATAAGGAGTATCACTGTAGGGATGTGTTTTCTGGATAGGTGAACTTGGCATATGACAGTAGTAGAAAGTACAAATTGAATAGAATTTCAGGGAGGCTTCTGGATAAATAGAAAATCATACAAGTCTTTCTGTGACTCCAGAAGACTGTCAACCAGCACATAGTTCTTCCAAAATTCTGTAAATAAATACAGAGTATGTTAGTTGTACCAGACATATTCAAAAACTACCCTTACTAAGGCCATTGACAGTGCTGTGGTTAGCTTGTCCAAGTCTGTGGTTCTCAGCTCCATGAGAGCCACCACATTTCTGACACTTAGTGCCTTGAGCATGACAGGCATGTGTAGGATGCTCCCAGCACCATGACAACGTCTACCTCTTTCTTTAACCACCACCATAGTTAACTCAAAAATTCCAAAACATTCAAAAAAAATCCCACACTTCCTCCTGGTCTCTAGGACAGTTCGCAGCATGTTGGTGAGTCTCTGGACTCTCTAAATCTTCTCTCCAGAACCAGTTCTAGAGCTGGTAAACAAGTTCATTCCAGAGAAAGGCCTTAAACTCATCACATTGCAAGACACTCTTCTAGAAGTGTCTCTGCTTCTGAGGCCTTATCTTCATTATCTTCAGGAGAAATTAAGGAGGAGAGTGTGAGTTCTGATCCTAGGATGTCTACTGCCCCAAGAGTGATTACAGGCAAACTCTCTTCTAAAAGATTGCCTTTTCTGAAGCTCCCTACTACTTTTCCTGCTCTTATTCCTGAAGGGAAAGCATCTGCTATGAGTTAAGATGACTAGATGTCTGCTAAAGAGGGTAGGGACTTGGTTTTTGGGCTGGAAACAGCCCTCCAAGCCTCTATACTTGGACCATTTAACATGATCCATGGATTAGCTGAGTCAGCTCTCCAATTAGGAAAGGAATGTGACTGTGACTGTGACATATTGTCATACATGATACTGACTTGTAGGACAGTAACCACCATATGACATCACTGTCTGGCTGTGACATACACCTTGAAACTGACACTAAGATGCTTGCTACCTTTCTACTATGTCTTGCATGCTTTATCTAAAAGCACCCTCTTAAGGGTCACCCTGTTGAACAGTTTCCTCCTATTCTAGGAATTGGCTCCTATGTTTGGAGGTTGTTTCAGGCTGTTTCTAAGGCTGGTTAAGATCACTTTAAGATCTCACCTCAATCTAATGCTCCTACTCTTATTGTTGTAGCAACCACTCGTCACTCAAGGACAAATAATCTTACAATGAGCAAAGCTCTCCAGTGGGCTATCAAGTAACGAATAGGGGATTACAAGAGAACTCGACAAGGAGCCCTCGCTGCATTGCTCCTCTATTTATATAATTTACAGGTGGTCCATGCTACAACAATGTGTTTACCTGCCCTTATGTCCATGCATCGTCCTCATGTCCTATTACTCATCCACATGTGTTTTCCTTAAGGCCACCATGCTTTCTACATGTGTCCTGACGTCATA
>Ga0157363_1001146_pt1 | contig 21643 bp, 21 predicted proteins | sample AttsexASBM1_FD_111477 | JGI IMG/M metagenome (GOLD analysis project Ga0157363, IMG submission 111477) | Fungus gardens microbial communities from leaf cutter ant in Ribeirão Preto, State of São Paulo, Brazil - Atta sexdens ASBM1 | ecosystem: Host-associated > Fungi > Mycelium > Unclassified ... | reverse complement strand
TGTTTCGATCAATGGCACACAGCCTGGCTGACCAGCACTTCCGGTCTTATGAAGAAGTAAAAAATTGGATCGATTCGTGGATAGCCTCAAAAGATGACCAGTTTTTTCGACGCGGGATTCGTAAGCTACCCGAAAGAAAGTAGGGAGAAAGTAGTGGCCAGCGATGGACAATACTTTGAATCATAAATGTATAACCAATTTTTTACAATAAAGCCTCGAATTTCGGAAAAACGGCGGAAGCAAAGTTGTACACCTAATATTTCATACATTATTAATAGTATATCGAGTGATAATTATATCATGCATTAACTATTGTGAAATAAAAAGTCTCAAATATTAATTTAATTTTTCATTTTAATGTTCTATGTTAATAAAATTGTTGTGCAATTATTCCATTTCATTTATAAAATTTTTTTTAATTTATATAATATTACCTATTTTTATTATATTAATCTGTGCTGTCACATTTTATCTCTTATTTATTTAAAATAAAACTAAATAATCTTGTCTTTTGCCTTTAAATGTTTCAATACTTACCATATTATCATTATATAGATTTATTATCAAATATTATATTTTAATATTTATGTAAACAATAATTTGTTTACAATAATAACGCACAAACACAATATACATCACAAATTTAGTAACAACTAAATTAATTCTACGTGTTAAACATAAAATATATATATTTGTTATAATAGAAACAACCTAAAGTATATTTAAATTTGCCACACTTTTAATTGATGGGGCAGGGCTAGAGATTCTAAAGTAGAGATCGACTAATGCCGACTTGATCCGTGATTAGCTCTGCCATGTTAATGTAAAATCGGAGAGTGAGAAAAGCGAATATGAGAGTAAGAGAATATCTATAATAAGAGTACGGCCAATAACGCAAAACCAGAATCGAAACGCGCGAGCATTTTCAAATTTGAAATGTAAAACTGAAATTGTACATATAACAATAGGTACGTACAGCAGAACCATTTTATGAATGTATTGCTGAGATAAGACTATTCCTCTAGATCTATACAAAAGTACAATTTAATCAGCGTGAAGAAAATTTCCAACAATTGCAAAATAAATGTTTTGCTGAACGTAGAGGCAATAATTTTATAATGAATAAATTAAAGAAGCATGACAACAGAAGTAAATACAAATAGAATGAAAGTGAAATTTATTTAGATATAACAATATAAAAATGAATTTAAAAATAGGATTTTAGGTGTATTAATTACTTTTTTAAAAGTATATTTAATTTTTTATTAGATATATATAAGTATTTTATTATATATTCAATTCACATTCAAAATATAACATAGTGATGATAGTATTACATAATAATACAAAGTAATAAATCAATATACAATTATGTCTTCTCTCTATCTTCATTTTTACATCAAAACATTTCTGCATCAAAATGTACCTGGAATAATATACAATATGTATGTATGTATGTATACATATTTGTATACAATATATATATAATTTGTATACGATATGTATGTATATATATATATATATATATATATATGTTTTTTTCTTTAAGATTACACATTATTTACAATCACACTTATACTAACTTACTCTAACCTAACCTAACCTAACTTAACCTAACCTAACCTAACTTACAATTATTCCACTCTCTCTCTCTCTCTCTCTTGCACTCGCTTGCTTCGCTACCCTCTCTGCCTATTCCCTGGACTTCCGTTTCCGTTTACATTTTTTTTTACCTTTCCTTACTCTCTCTCATCCACTCTCTCTCATTTACTCACATCATTCACTCATTCATCTCCCTCCTTTTCCCCTCATTTTTCTCCTCTCCTCCACTTCTCTCATCCATCCCTCCCTCTTTTTCTCTTCTCCCAGGATCTTTTTACATGCTTCCTGCCAACTATTCTCTCCCTCCAGCTCTTAAATTTGTGCTCCCTTTGCCCTCTGCACAATTGACACATCTTCCTATTCTCTTCCTCCCAATACCTCCTTTCCATCGTCTCATTTCCAAATCTAAACCTTGCTATCCTCTACCATCTACGTTCCTTTATCCTTCCTCCAGATATTTCGGCACTCCCTTCATCCATACTATTCTCGATTTCCTTTTCCATACTAAATCTCGATTTCCTTCTCCATTCCCATCTTTCATTCCTCTGCCTGACTTTTTCTCTCTCCTCTAATTCCTCGTACTTTCTGTCTCCCTCCATTTCCTGTCTCTCCCACTCCTGTCTTGTCTCTCCCATCTCCATTCCTCTATCCTTAAAAAACCTGTACTTTCTCCCTTTCCCATTTCAATACGTCTTTTCCTCTTAGCGCCCTCTTTTTCTTTCTTACCTCTATTACCTGCGCTAATTCGCTTCCCTTTTCTATATTCAATTTTTCTTCAAAATCCCATGCTCTCCTCCCCGCTCTGCTTCTCATCATTTCCCCTCTGTATTTCTTCCCTTACTAAATACGCCGGTGTCCTTCCCTCTATCCTAAACACCTTTTAAGAACCTCTCCTGCACTTTTTCTCTTTCCAACCCCACTATCTCCATATCTCATCACTGTCCATATTAATGTGTCAAACATGCACGCCCTTTTTCTCCAATTTTTGCCAAATCTTCTCTTCCTTATTCCTCATACCTGCCTCGTTGCTTTTGCTATCCTTTTCCGTATATGTCTTTCCTGTCTTCCATTTCTTTGAAATATATACTCTAAATACTTGTATAACCGTCGTATATACCTTGTATAACGATGACATTATCGTAACCTCCCTATAATCCTTCACAATCTCCTCCCACATTTTTTTTTTAATTGGCACGATTAGCACTTTCTCTCCACTCCTTCGGCCATCTCGTCCTTTTTCATACTTTGCTGCATAACCTTCACGCCCATTCCTCTATTCCTTCTCCACTATGTCTCCACACCTCACTCGGCTCTCCATCCACTTCCATCGTTTTACTATCCGCTTCAGTCTCTTTATTATCCTGTTTATTTCCTCTTCCTCTCTCCAAATCCTTTCTCCTGTCTCTCCTCTCTCTCTCTCTCTCTCTTGTTTTTTATTTTTAATTGTTTACAAAAAAATCTCTCCCACTCTTCTATTTCTATATCCTTATTAAATTCTTTCCTCCTTTTCCTTTCTCTGTTGATCATTCTCTGTACCTCCATTCTTGCTTCCTCTGCTTCCTTCTCCCATCTTTCATTTTCCTTTTTCTTTTTCTCTCACATTTAACTCTCTATATTTCTTCTTCTTCCTCCTATATCATCCTCATGTCCTTCTCTTTCAACCCTTTCCTCCAGGCCCTTAACTCTTTTCTTTTTTTCTTAACCTCTCTTTTTTTCCTTCTACATTTCTCATCCCACCATTCTTTCCTTCTTCCCCTCTTTTTTCCCTCTATCTTTCTCTACCTTTTCCATTTTCTCTCATTCTTGTTCCAAATTCTCCCTATATTTTCTGTACTTTTCCTTCTATTATTTCCACTCTTCCCAATTCTGTTTTAAATAGTTCTCTTCCTTCTTCGTCCCACATTCCTCTATTTGTTCTCTTTTTTCTCTCCCTTTTTTCCTTACCCTCCTTCTCCGTTTTTCAAACCACTATTGGTGATCCGAATCTACCTTTCTGCTCTCCTATCTCCAAACTCACCACTTTCTTCCTTATCTCCTCGTTCATTAGCGCATAGTCTATAACAGATTTCCCTCTTCCCCAGTGTATATCTAATTCCCCTTCTCATCATCCCTGATATCCCCATTTACTATTGACCATTTGCTTTCTCTTTAATATACTTTATCAGCCTTTCTCTCTTTTCTTTCTTCTATCCATCTTCTTAACAGCTCTAGTTTCCTTTCCATATTCCCATTTATGTATCCCTTCTATCCTTAATTTCTCCTTTCCATACTTATTCCATAATTTTTCCTTCTATTATCCCCTCCTCTTTCATCTCCTTTCCCTCTCCTTGCTCTGCTAATTCCTTTTTAATTCCCACTATCATTCGCTTTTCCTTTCTTGTTCTTTCTCCCTGCATCTTCCATCCTTTTGGCAACTTCTCTTTAACTTTCCCCCAATTTTTTTCTTCCATCCATGTTTCCTTCAAAACCAACACCTTCCAACCCTCTAATGTTTTTCAAAAGTCCCTATCTTTATTTCCCACTTCGCCATATTCCAGAAGGCTATTTTCAATCCTCTTTTTTCCTCATTTCTCTTTCATTTCTTCTCCCTATTTTCTTCCCCTCTTGTCCTCCCCTCTCTTTCTTTCTTCCCTCTGCTTCTGCGGCTCTTCTCCCCGATCCTTCATCTTTTCTTTTTCTCCTTCTCCTATTCATTATCCTCCTCTTTTCTTCTCCTATTTATTACTCTCTCCCTTACTTCTCTCCAGTTCCTTTCATCTTTTAGGAGATTCTCTACCGTTCTTCTCCTTCTCCCATTTCCACCATATGCTCTCTATTCATAATCCCCCATATCCTTCTCTTACTCTACCTCCCTGTATCTCCTTTATTAGCGCCATCTATTTTACTTTCCTTATCCTTCTTTTCTCCCATATCAAATCTTGTCCTATCTATATCTCTTTATCTTTCAGCTTCCATTTATTCTTCAAAATTTCCCTTTTCGTCTTCTCATTCCCCATTCTTATTAGATATGGGAAAAAGTTCGTGGCGTTTGTTTGATCTAATGGGAAAAACGCCACGAACTTTTTCCCACTTAATATTATCCACATGTTTCCCTCTTTCTCTTCTATCTCCCTCTTTATTTCTTCCATCCCCATCCTATTTCCCAGATCTTTCCATGTTCCTTTTATTCTTTCCTTTCCTCTTTCCTTTCCATTCTAACTTCCTTTATTATGATATTCTTTCTTCTATCCTCTTTCTCTTTCATCTCTTCTTTCTAATTCCCTAATGTTTTCCTATTAATCCTTCTCTTCCTTCTCCTTTTTCCTCTCTCTTTTATCTTATCTTCCATTCTTTTTTTCTTCCTTTCTTCCTCCATCTCTATCTTCATCCTCTCTAATTGCGCTTCTATTTTCTCCTCCTTTTAAATTCTTCCTTTTTCTTACTCCATTTCTCTTCTCCTTCATTCTTCCTTGATTCGTTCCTTCTCCTTCTTCAACATCTTTTTCGGATCTCCTGCCGCCTTTCTTATTTCCTCACTTATTATCCTCATCTCTTCCTTCACCTCTGCCATTAATCCCTAACTCTCCCACAAGTTCCCTCATTTCTTCTCTCATTCCCTTCTTCACTGGCAATCTCACTAATTTATTACTTCTTTTAAATGTTTCCTCCTTTTGTCTTTCTACCCCTCTCATTATTTCTCGTTTCCTCTTTATGCTCTCCTCTACACTCTTCCCCATGCTATCCGCCTTTCTCTCCTTTCCTTCCAATCTCTCTGTCGGTTATCTTCTCTATTCTGTGCCGATTTTTCCCGCTTGCAATCCCTCTATATTCTCCTTATTCTATAACTCTTTTCTCGCCTTTCTTTTCCTTTGCACCTCCCTCCCTCTCTCTCTACCCGTTCTCTAACCTCTAAACGCTCATCTCCTACTTCTCCCTTATTTGCTACAATCTCTCTCATTCCATGCCCACTCTCTCACCTTCTTTATGTCACCCACCTCTTCCACACACACACACACACACACACACGCGCGCGCGCGCGCGCGCGCACACACACACACACACACACACATACACACACACACACACTTTCCTTCACACTCTCACTGCCCAATTTCACTTGTTCTTATAAAGTATACAATTTCATCTATTCCATCGGAAATGGAAGTCTCATATACAATATACATTAATAATTTACTTATATTAAAAAATCACAGAAGTAAATTCTTACAAACCTCACATAACACTGAAATATTAGGAGTCTTGTTGTATTACTACTTGTACTACTATTTTCAGCACAAATTTTTGATCTTTTTGGCAGTTTCATGAAAACGATACATTTTAAAACCCTTTTTGGTAGAGTTTATGCAATAATCTGTTACATAGCCGGCATTATAGCTGTAATGTGTCAACAAACAAATAAGTTAAATTATAATGATTACACGAGAAATTCACGTTTCTATTTCATTAAAAGAATATGTATTTCCACTGCAATTCACTCGCTACTCACCTATCATTTTCAGTTGGAATGACTTGTCGAACAAAATGACTAGCAAACGAACCACTCATCGCTGACACATAGAAAATTCGCTCGAAATAGTGTAAATGGCTGTGTAAATGATATACATATATATAATACATGTTTGCCAAATTGAGGCAAAAACGGAAGTTGCGTGCTCGTGTGTACTATCAGTGTACACCGACTAAAAGATTGCAACACTTCTTTTTAATGAGTTTCGGAATGCAGCCTCACCAATGTTCGCTACCGTTTATGGCTTCTAGTCACATCGTCACATAAAGAATCGATCAATCCGTGGGATGTCAATCGTTAAACGATGCATGCATCGCGCATAATCGAATAGCAACATTCAGATCATCATAACCGCTTTAACTGTCTCGTCTCGTGCTAAAGACTTTTATCATCGCATCGTTGAGACCCTTTCCGCATCTACTGTAAAACACGTTCGCCCGCATTTGAGATCTGTTCAAATAAAGTTCGGAGATCAGGGAAAATCTCATTTTTCTCGACCAAGTGCCCTCGAAGCAATCATACCGCGAGAAACACTTGGACGGTGATCGCATGGCCGTATCACTACAAATCCATCCTGCACGCAGCAAGATTGTCAACATTTCTTTGGTTCTTCGAGTCAAATTCTCTCAGTATTTGGCCTCAGTGAAATGACGAGCAGCAATTTGGCAGTCAGACAAAGTTATTGGGAGTACAAATTAGTTCGGTCCATTTCCCTAAAGATGGCTCCAGCTGTTGTAAATAGTTCATAGTGACAGCTGATTTTGGCGGTTTCAGAGATATTAAAACATCTGCTAATAATATTCAGTTTATAACTCGCTTTGAGTTTCATACAAAAACACAGTAAAAATGATTTTTACTGTGTTTGAAATGTCGAATTTTATATTAACCAAGCAGCATTTGCGGGAGGTTTTGATTTTCTGCTTTAATTGGAAGAAAAGTGCGGCTGAAGCCCATCGAATCTTGTGGAAGTTTATGATGATGTTGCTCCAACTGATAAATCATGTAGGGAATGGTTTCGATGTTTCAAAGATGGAGATTTCAGCATTAAAGACAAGTCTCGCTCTGGACAGCCAAAAAAATTCGAAGACAAAGAATTAGAGGCATTACTCGAAGAAGATCAGAGTCAAACGCAAGAGGAGCTTGCAGAATCATTGGGAATAACTCAACAAGCCGTTTCTGTACGATTGAGAGTCATGGGAATGATTCAAAAACAAGGAAATTGGGTACCTTATGAACTGAAACCGAGAGACATTGAAAGGCGATTTTTCACTTGCGAACAGCTGATTCAAAAATAACAGAGAAAAGGTTTTTTTACATCGGATTGTACTGGAGATTAGAAGTGGATATTCTACGACAATCCCAAGAAGAAAAAATACTACACTAGGCCTGGTCAATCGTTGCCATCGACCTCAATATCAACATCACGGCCGAACATGATTCGAAAATCATGCTCTGTATCTGATGGGACCAAAAGGATCTTGTTTACTATGAGCTGCTGAAACCTGGTGATTCCATTACGGGCGATCGATATCGGCTACAATTGATTCGTTTGAGCCGTGCATTACGAGAAAAACGGCCGGAATACGAGCAAAGACATGATAAAGTTATTCTTTTTCATGACAACGCTCGGCTTCATGTCCTATCATAAAGTCCTATCATAAAGTAGTAAAAAAATTTGGAAACGCTCAATGGGATATTTTATCGCACCCGTATTCTCCGAACATTGCTCCTTCTGATTACTGGTTATTCCGAAGGATGCAGCACCAGTTCACTTCTTTCGCAGAAATCGAAAATTGGCTCCAAAATTGGATCGCCTCTAAAGACGAGTCATTTTTTCGAGATGGAATTCGAAAATTGCCTGAGAGATGAGAAAAAATAGTAGGCTGCGATGGACAATACTTTAATTGATCTGTTCATTCATTTTGTTTTGAAATAAATGCATTTTTGAACACAAAAAAACGGACCGAACTAATTTGTACTCCCAATATCTCATGGAGACGAGATAAGCGTAGCAGCAATCGGTGCAAACGTCGCACCAGCGGCAGCACACAGCTCAATAAAAGCAGCCGCAAGGTCCGCATCTAAGCACCAGAAACGCCCGGCTCATTACATCATGTACGCGTATCAGAACCTATGTAGAGTCAATTGCCGCCATTAATCCGTCAATAGTGACTCAGTTCAAAGAGCGGAACTCGAACACTATTGGGCAGAATATAATGAAGTGCAATCTAGAATCGTTGGATGAGGCCGAAGGCGATCGAAACGATTTCGAAGAAGCGTTCTATGTGTTATCCGCTAAGATCCATCGGCATTGCGAACGTCCATCTTTCCCCTTCCTCCTCAAATGCTCACGACTCTCATCGTGGTACGCACGTCCGGTTGCCTAAATTAAATTTACCCGCAACATTTGTCGGCAAATGATGAATGGTTCTTGTTTTTCGATATATTCAACTCGATTATTCATTCTAATGCCTCGCTCTCAAAAACGCAAAGATATCTACGGGCGTCTCTCACCGGCGATGCAAAAGTTGTAATCAGCATTAGAATTGTCTGACGCTAATTATGATATCATGTGGTCAATTCTCAGGGATCGATATGATAACAAGCGCGTAATTGTTCAAACTCACGTCAAAGCTATTTTGGATTTGCCGGCTATGGCAAAGGAAAATTCAATCGATCCCAGAAGGATCTCTGACGGCACCGCGAAACATTTACACGCACTTCAGGCATTGAAGCGTTGGGAGGATTTTCTCATTCTCATTCTAATCTAAACTCATTCTAATCTCTAAACTTGACTCACTCACGTTACGTGAGTGGGAAACTTCCTTAACGAGCAATGAACTGCGGTCGCTTAAACTGCTGTTTATTGCTCATCGAGTCAGATGCTCGAGGCTACCACAAGGGCTAGCACTCCCGAAAGAAAGTCGAGGCAAAATCGCAGCGAAGTATTAAGCGGTCATTCGTGTACGACCACCGTTAAACCTAAATGCCACTTCTATCAAGGCAATCACGTCATTTATTACTACAAAAATTTCTTGGCACTCGCGGTATCGCAAAGGGTCGCGGAAATTCGTAGTCGCAAACTTTGCGTAAATTGCTTGCGCTCTTCTTCTCATGCATCAAGTAAATGCACTTCCGATCAATGCAAGGTCTGCCAGACGAAGCACAATACACTGCTTCATATGCCCTCAACCACGGAGCCATCGACTAATATCGATAAGGAAGTTGTGTTTAAGGCAATTCCTCCCTTCTCCGTCCTAGCGAGTCATGTTTCGAGATCTTTCGACAGCGAACAAGTCATACTTTCGACTGCGGTTGTACTCGTCTGCGACAGCGACGGCTCGCATAGGGCATACCGAGTTTTGTTGGATTGCAGATCACAAGCAAACTTCATATCCAAGAAATTTGTGGAAGCTCTCGATTTAGAAACGCGCTCATTGAATGTCTCGATTTCTGGCGTCAACGGCACAGCAATCACGTCCAATCATATGGCTAGAATCAAATTACAATCGCTACTCAACTCGTACACCGCGGCTATGGAATGCATCGTGACTGATCAGATTATTGATAAATTTCCAGCGGTTTCTTCGGGACAAATTTGATTTTCCGTGCAACATTCGTTTAGCCGACCCGCGATTTCACATATCATCGGATATTGATCTTTTAATCGGAGCGAAATTGTTTTGGAATTTGATATGCGTTGATCAAGTCAAGTCTTTGGACAAGATCCAACTCTCCAGAAAACACGACTGAGCTGGATTTTAGCGGATCGTTTGGGCAGTATCACATCATTCGCCTCAAAGATTCACTTGTTTCACGAACATGTCATGTCTGATAAATGGACGACATATCTGCGCAATCGTACAATTACACAAGAAGAAAATATTTGCGAGCGTCACTTTTTAGACAACGTGTGTCTCAAAATTCTCAGAGTAGATATACAGTCAAGCTTCCGATCAGAGAGCAAATATTAACACTAACGATTTGCGATTTCTCAAGCGATTAAGGGATATCGAGAGACATTTCAAACGCGATCTAACGCTTAAAATTCAATACGCGGCGTTTCTTGACGAATATTCATCGCTAGGACATATGCAACAGACATATGCAACTAGAGTCGCTCATTGCGGAAGAACCAATATCGTTTTATTTTCTCTACTATTGCGTCTTCAAAATGGTCGAGCAAACATCAAAAATCTGTATTGTATTCGATGCATCTTACCGGCATATCATTAAACGACGCACTCCTAGTGAGTCTGATCGTTCAACAAGATTTGATCTCAATTTTGATACACTTCCGTTTTTTCGCTTATGTTATCTCCGCTGACATCATAAAAATGTATCAGCAGATTTTAATTTATTTCAGACTCTGCAGAGAATTCTCGCGCGATCTCTGCTAATACTGTATGTGTTGATACGTCGAACTCACTACCGTCACTTACGATACAGCTTCTGCGTCATTTCTAGCCACCAGGTACCTTAAACATTTGGCTGAGCAGCACTCGTCGTCAATTCACTCGTGGTTCAGCAGGTGCGTTCTTCGGGATTTTTATGTCAATGACATGCTCACCAAGACGGACACAGTCGAATTAAAACTAATTCGCGATGAAATCATTCAGCTGTTAAAATTAGGAGCATTCAAGTTAAGCAAATGGGCCTCGAAACTGCCCTGAAATATTGGAAATAGATAATCGTGTGCCAGTCATCGTTAGAAATAATGTTGCGGACTCGTGTATTCTAGGAATCAGTGTCAGGGTCACGTTCGAATTTCTCTGCAAACTTGAATCAGAAACCAACATTGTATCATACTTTCCGAAATCGCTAAGTTGTTCGATCCTCTTTTGGAGCCGATCGTTATTATCGTAAAACTTGAAGATTTGTGGTCCAATGAAACGAGCCTATTCCTCATATCTACATTCGTTGGGTCGTCTTCAAAACACAGATGAATGCTTTGAATCAACTAAGAATTCCTTGATGTGTTAAATTTTAATGCCCATCAACCAATCGTGGAAGTGATTTTGCCACGCCAGCATGCGTTCGGAGCTTGCATCTTATACTTTCGCACCAAGCTCAACGACCATCACTTCGAATTACTATGCTCAAAGTCTCGCGTCGCGCCACTCAAGACCGTTTCGAATCGTTACCGCGATTAGATTAGAGTTATCGGCTGCTTTACTATTAGCGCGCTTAATCAACAAGGTTAGAGAGTCCTTGAAAACTCTCGCAATGTCCGACTTATCTTTGGTCGGATTCGACAATCGTGTTAAACTGGATAACTTCCCTCTCGCGGTGGTTAGTTTTTGTGACAAATAGGGTGGGTGAAATTCAGCGTCTGACAGAAATCAAATATTAGTGCCATATTGCATCCCTCGACAATCCTGCCGATATTGTCGCGAGGGCTAAATCCCTGCAACTTAATTAATGCTGAGAGGTGATGGAATGACCTCTAATTTCTAAAAGGAGATGAGGATCACCGCCCAGTATCTTCACGTGCTTAGACAACGATCCTCCCGAACAAAGGAAAATCTGCGTAGCCGTTTCCATTTCCTATCCTTGCATCGATGACTTGCTAAATAAGTATTCCAATTTAAATAAAATATGCCGCATCATAGTAGTATTGCGTACCATAGTAGTATGCATATTGTTTGAAACTATCCAAGGCGTACCGGGCGTACACAGTGTCTAATTTCGTGTCCCCCGTTGAAACATCCGCCGCTTTAAATTGTATTTGCAGAACGGTGCAACAGCGAGTTCTATCGCGAATATCAAGCGCTAATCAAGAGCGAAATTGTAAACACTTCAAGTAATATTTTATCGCTATCTCCTTTTTTAGATGAAAGCGGATTAATGCGAATTGGTGGAAGGTTGAAAAATTCGAATCTCGCGTTCAATGCATGCTACCTAATTCTCCTGCCACGCAAACACATATTAACTCAGCATATTATAGAGCGTGAACACACACAAAACTTACACATGGCTTTGCAAGTCACGATGGCTTTCGTGCACCAGCGTTTTTGGCTGTTATTGCGATCTACCGTGTGTGTAATAATACAAAAATGTATAATCTATTTTAGGGCTGACCTAGTCAATCGAAAGTTTTAATGGGCTCATTACCGGCTAGCCGAGTTAACATCTTTAGACCTTTCTCTCACTGCGGTGTAGACTATGCCGAACCGCTCTTCTTACGTGAAGAAAAGCGTCGAAACGCACCGAATCACAAGTTGTATGTTTCGCTTTTTGTATGCTTCATCACGAAGGCGGTCCATTTAGAGTTAGTAAGTGACCTTATGAAGCCTTTATTGCCGCTTTTAAGCGATTCATTTCGCGTAGGGGTAGACCCGCACACATGTACTCAAATAACGGGACCACCTTCATAAATGTTCGTAGACGTTCATAAATAAATTCAAGAATTATACGACATACAATGATCAACAAATCCAATTCGAGATTAAAGATTTTCTACGCAAGTTGGAAACTTTATGGAACTTCATCTCGCCTAACGCACCCCATTTTGGGAATTTCGCAAGCAGCCATAAAATCTGTCAAATATCACATCGGATTCGAATCGCAGACAAGTCTCATTTGACCTTTGAGGAAATGCAAACGACTCTTTGTGAAATAGAGGCGATCCTCAATTCGCGCCTCTTTTTACCGTTAAATACTGATCCTAATGACCTATCGTACCTAAGCCCGGAACACTTCTTAGTTGGCGCGGTTTTGAAGTCTTCCTTGTGTTGAGAGACGTCAACGAAAATAGGCTACTATGGTGGCGTAAAACAAACCCGGCAGCATTTTTGACACAGGTGGAGTAATGAGTATCTTCACTCTCTATAAGCACGAACCAAATGGAAGGCTAACAAGGAAATTCATTGTCAATTAATCAACTCGTGCTTATAAAGCAACAGAACCTAGCTCCACTTCAGTGGGCAATGAGGCGGATCCAGGAGATTCATCTCGATCCTGACGGCATCGCACACACCGCAACTGCCAAGGGTTCCTACGTGAGACCACTGTCTTAAGCTATCAATATTACCAATTGAAGCCTAGTCCATTTTTACTAATCATTTAGGTTTAACTGTTGTCTTCAACTGTTACTCTTTAATTGTCATATCTCGCGCAAGCTTCTCTTTTATCTTTGGATAAGAATTTTATTATATTGTTTTTTAGCTTGCGTACTTAGATGTTAATCCTTGTTGTTTTTCAGTGCAATGACTAGATGCGATATTGAATCGCATCAGAGCAATTCGTATTTTATGTTACGCTAACGAGTTTATGTTTGTATGTCATATTGAAAGTTAACCCTTTCAAGGTGGGTGGCGTATTCGGTACCTATATCGTTTACAGCTTCTAATCACACCGCCCGATAAATAATCAATCAATCCGTGAGATGTCAATCGTTAAGTGACGCATGCGTCGCGTGTAATCGATTAGCAACTCTCAGATCATCGCTAATTGTCTCGTCGATAGCACGCGTCTCGCTAAACTTTTATCGCGCTACCGCACCGTTGAGATCCTTTCCGTATCTACTGTAAAACATGTTCGCCCGCATTTGAGATCTGTTCAAATAAAGTTTGGAAAGCAGAGAAAATCTCATTTTTCTCAACCAAGTGCCCTCAAAGCATTCATACCGCGGGAAATGCTTGGACGATAATCGCATGGCCGTGCCATCACAAATCCATGCACACAGCAAGATCGTCAACACCAAGCGATTTTTATTTACAAATCCCCAAGTAAGGACCAATCTCTCGGTGAATAGGCTGCATTTCGAAAACTATATATAAACTATATATATAACTAGGAAAAAACTTGTTGCATCTTTTTAGTCGGTGAGTGTACACTGACAGTACACACGAGCACGCAACTTCCGCTTTTGTCTCAATTTGGCGGGCCAATCACTGATCGTTACCCTGTTGGTCTTACTCTTATTATAGGTACTCTATGTGACATTATATAAGAAGTGACACCAATATTACTGTCAAGATTTTTATCGAAATGGGCATTGATATATTTGCGCGCATTTTCAGAAATCATGTGATTTCCAATTTCACAACATCATACTAGAGTCCTGTATTTATAAGAGAAGCACGACCGACTTATGTCAGTATCACAAAAGTACTAGAAAAACTATTAAAAATGGCATCAAGATGGATTATGATTAATCATCCATTAAGCAGCTATTTTTAATACACAGAAATAAGTTCATGATTGGCTACTAATTATGTGATTGCAATGTCCTAGACACGCCCCAGAACACGCGTTCTCTTATAAATATATGATTCTACAGCCGGTATTTATAGTCAATTCTTATTTCAAGACCGTCTTAAGTAATGTCTTAAGACGCCATTGCGGCTCTTTGATTGGTTTGTGACATCTCAAGACAAAATTTAAGACGGTCTTGGTTATAAGAACTGGGTATCAATCATGAAACTTTTTTTCTAGGATGAAAAGTGAAAAATGAAAAATTTTTCCAACTTCAATGGTTAAAATTTTCATTTTCCATCCTAGAGATAAAGTTTCATGATTGATGACTATGAATACTGAACTATGAATCATACCGGGTTTTGGCCGATCTCTACTTTTAAGAGCTGTTTTTCGGCTAGGACACAGAGACATTACATTGTGTTCTACTATGTAAAGTACTTGTTGAAACGCAGTTTTAGTTTCATAGTGTAACATCAGATTGCAGTCTTCCATTCTATGTTTATAATTATATTAATAATAAATTTATGATTTTTATTTAGATTTAAGTTACAATTTTTTCAGAATTGGCTATTTTTGAAAGTTTTATTGTAAAATAAACGTGTGACATAATGAAGAATCGCTTTCTTCGCTACTATCATCTAGTCCTAAATCGCTGTCCCTTATAATTTCGATCGCATCAAGAGAAAATGTATTTTCTGGAATATCGTGGCTTTGTTGGGAAGGATTATTTTTTGCATGTATCGTGGATGCAGGTATTGTGGCGGAGGAAAGGTCGCTTCTGATCGGAGTTTTATTTTATGAGCGGAAGATTATCGATTTTTATAGCTATATTTTTATAGCTATATTTTCGATGCCCGGTCGCAACTGCCGGGTTTCTTGACAAGGCGTTGGCGTTTGAGTTTATTTTTCCTTGTAATAAATTTTATATTCATACTCGGCGAGTTTAAGTCTCCAGCGTGCAAGCCTGGATGTGGGATCTTTCAGAGATTCCAAAGTAAAGGCTTATGATCAGTCGCGAGAGTGAATTTATGCCCGTAGAAATAGGGCCGGAAATGATTTATGTTATAAATTATAGCTAACAATTCTTTCTCAATAATAGAACAATTTCGCTCGGCGGAGTTTAGGAGCCGCGATGTGTATGAAGCGGTCTTTCCCTATTTCGCCTTTTCCTATTTCGACTAATTATGCCCCCGATAGTGTCGGTAGTTACTATAAATTGTAATATAAAATCCGGATATTGGAGGAAGGGTTACTTACATAATGAGTTTTTTAGCGATACGAATGCTCCTGCGCTTCAGATCATCGAAATTCTGCATCCTTCTTAAATAAGTTATTAAGGGGCGAACTATTTTAGAGAAATCGGGCAAAAACCGTCGATAGTATCTGGCAAGGCCCAAGAACTATTTTATGATCCTTGGGCTTTGAGGCTTAAGAAAGATTTCAACTAATATTTTTTTGAAATCCGGCTTGACACTGTCCCTGCCGATTATATATGGCCCAAGTACATGACCTCCTTATGCAGAAACTCGCATTTGTCGGGCTGGAGTTTTAAGTTCGCTCTGCGTAGTCTATCGACTAGTTTATTAAATTTAAGTTCGTGTTCACGTAACGAGCTCGCATACAGTAATCGCAGTCTAATCGCAACAATATCGTCTAAGTAGGATAATTCGATTCCCTGCAAAAACCCTGATAAAATCTGATCCATGAGTCTCTGAACCGTCGCCGGCCATTTTTCAAACCGAATGGCATGCGTTTAAACTGATAATGCCCATGGCGTAGTGAAAGCTGCGTCATGCATCGGTATTTGGTAAAAATCTGAGGCCAAATCGAAAACGCTGAAATATTTGGCGCTGATCCAATATTTCTGTAATGTTTGAGAGTGGATACGCCGACTGTTTTTTTATTTAGCGCGCGGAAGTCTATCATCATTCGCCATCTCTTGTTCCCTAGTGAGTCTGGTTTCTTTGGGATCACCCAGAGAGAAGAGTTGTAAGGGGAGTTGGAGGAGGAAACAATCTCATCATTCTCCAGGATAATTTTTACTTGCCTATCTATTTCCTCTTTGTGAATTGGAGGTTAACGATATTGTTTGGTGTGGATAAGTTGATTATCGATGATAATCCTGTGTTGTACCGCATTTGTACAACAGAGCTTATTATCCGAGATTTGAAATAAGTCACTATATTTATTTATTAATTTTTCGACGTGGTTCCTTTCTTCGCGGTTCAAATGGTCGAGAGTTCGTTTATTTGTTTTTCTCGAGACGATCTAAGCTTGTTCCCGAGAGAAATCGAAGCTACCTGGCTCGTTTTTATGTGCATTCCATCGTATGGAGTTTCGAGCCGAAACGTCAGGCATGTTTTTTGCTATGAGGTCGAGATTATGCAGAGAAATGAATTCTACTTCTTCTAGCTCATTACAGGTATCTCTATCTCCCGATCGGCCTCGCCCATGTTAATTATACCAATGAAGACCCTTCCGTTGCGATTTGTGACTAGCGTCTCCTAGATAGACCGTCACAGAGGTTGATCCGCGGTATCCTTCCGTTAAGGTCGGATTTTCAACGCAGATGAGTATGATCGTGCGAGATCTCGAATAATTACCGTATCGCATCGCGAGAACGGTATCACCGTATTTTGTCAGGAGATTGATCGCTTCACAAAATCTATTTTCGTAGCGTCCCGCAGGAAGTCAGATCCTAAGATTCCTTCTTGCATAATCGGGAAATTATCTGCTACGACGTGTAAAGTTATCCCGGATATCCCATGCGGACGTTAGAATATCCAAGAGTTTTAATATTATCTTCGGTTATTCCGCTAAGTAATAGTATCTGATCCGTTTTAATCTTTCGGGACGCAGGTTGTGTTTCTTGATAATATTCGGTGCAATGCCCATGTCGATCATAAATTCCGCGTCATGCAGCAGGTCGACAGAGATAATGATAGTGGGCGCGTGGGAGAAGGCATGAGGATTTAAGATTGCGATTCGCCCTCTATCTGCTCGGTCAGCTGTACTTCGATCGTTCTTATCGGAAGTCCCGTCTCTCACAGCTTTACTGCCCGGGATTCGTCCATTCGTCTCGGGGGACTTGTGGAGTTTCCCTGCCTGGTGCGAGAATTATTGTATTCGCGTTTTCTATATTCTTCGATTTCGTGCCCCACTTTATAGTATCGGTACTATTTATCAGAGCAATTATTGGTGTGAACTCTCGCGGTTTCGGTGAAGCTCGGGAGGGCGTGCGTCTCCTATACGTGGGTAACTCGAGCCTCGCCGAAACTTTCTCGCATCTCCTCGGATCAATATCTCGAAGGAAACATGTCGCGCCGTGGGGTCGAATCAGCGAGAGGGGCGGATTCGCAGAGTTTGGTCGTTGAGGCGTATCTCCGTTTTGTCGAGTTCTTCTCTTTTTGCGAGAGAAGGCCTCAAATGGGTTTTCGCGATGTTCTGGCGTCATTTGCAGCCAGTATTGGAGGAGAAGGCCTTCACAAAATGATCTTGCGATGAGCGCATCTACTTCGGCTATTGTTCGGTGATGCAGGATTCCTCTCTCGCGATGCTCAGCATCGAGCTCATGGCTTTCATCCGGCTGATATAATCCAACTGTGTTCCATAATCCAAAATATGTTCATTTTCCGGATGTAAGACGTGTTCAGTTCGCCATGATATTGATCGATTGTGTTAGCCGATCCGAAGGCCCCGCTCAGAAGATCGGTTAATTGCGTTATCGCATAGTTCATCTTCTACTGCGTAATAAGCGCGCCTTCTTAATTTGTTTATTAATATTTTAGTAAGATTTCTTTCGGCAAAGGGGGGAACGGTTTCGCTGGCGCGGCGACAAGCTCGAATAAATTGCGATAGCGGAATGTTGTATTCGTCGAAGGAAGGTACGCACTCCGTGGCCTCTCGGAATGAAACCTTCGGCGTTTGCGAGGATTCTATTGAACTTTTCCCGTGAAAATTGTCGTAAATTACTTGATTAAAAGATCAAGAAATTCTTATCACAAGAACAAGACAGTCAACTTATATTATTATAAGCCTTGTTATAATTTTTATTAACAAACATATATGTGATCACCTGAGAATATTATTTGGTGGAATCTATATAAAAAAAGCATAATATATTACAGAGCATAATATAGTACAGATATTATAGATCGAGCATGCGGCGCAAAACATAATCGGCACATGCGACAAGGAAGAAACACAATTGCATTTTTCATTCTCTTTCTATAATAACAGAAGAAAATGGGAGATGCATCGTGCGTGGAAATGCGTGCATGGAAAAATACAATTGTTGACGTTTCAGATATCGATTAAATGAACACATGAAAAAACACTAAAACATGTAATAAAAAAATATAAATCACAAAAAAAACAAAAAATACATAAAACACAAGAAAAAGGGATAGAAAACCGCCATGTTCACGTTCATTGTCTTTGGGCCCGGCTGAGAGGTTTATAGAAAGTTGGTGACAGCAAAAAGTGGCCAAATAGCATCCGTCATTTTGGATCCTTTATTTCAAATTCATCTTATTTATTAAATTTCCATTTAACAATATTAGGAACCTTCGCATACTAAGGAAGTTCACATGAAATAATCCACTCGTATTGAAAATCATATATTACAGAGAGGGTGAAATATAGGACTTTAACTAAAAAAAAAAATGACGATGTTCCCCGCATTTTCAATGAAAACTAATAGCACCATCGTGTTCAGCAGGTCGAAATTTATAAGATTCACTATGTTTTATACTTTTCTGTTAATAGGCAAAAAATGGTCTTTTCTATATTATGTTCTTTGAGTATCGATTAGTAACACATGCATTAATTAACAAAATATGTATTTTTATGTTTTCAGTTTACTCACAATATTTTTTTTTATATCAATTTAATTTTGAGTGCTTACTTTTATTTACTTTTAATTTAATAATAGTTCGATGAAAGGACCATACAATTATAATATTTTAGTGTTAAAAGCGTTTAATTCTATTCAAAATTCGTTGTAATAGATAACATGTATCATTTCGAATATTAACACATTTTTAGAAGAAAATACACACATTGATCTATTAATTGATTTATTGAATACATTTACGATTGTTATTAATTAGGACATTTATTTCTATGCAGAAAAAATTCATTTTTATATTTTTGAGAGATCGCAATAATAAATGATCGAAATATATATTCACTTATCGAATTTTTCTTTTCTCTCAGCGAACCAACATAAACGACACAAAAGAGTATCACGCGCTCTTATTTCTAAGGGGAGATAATTATCCCGGAGGAATTCGTAACATAAATTAATCGCAAACACTGATTTATAGAAGCTTTCGAAAATCAAAATTTAAAACTTTATGGAAATGAATTCCACTTTTATTATTGTAGTTGCGACAATAATTAAAAATTTACCGCAGTTATAATTATTCTTAGCATATATGTATATATTATATTATATATCTTCCGTTTAACAAATACTTTATACACATAGTTTAACTTTAATGTTCTAGCTTATTATAGTTTAACCTGTATAACATCTAAGTATATTATTATTATTTAAAACATTCTGAATTTTCTTAAATTATATTACTACGTTTACTGCGTTATATTTACTATTTCAATTATATCAGATTGTAGATGGAGATGAATTATTTTATTATTATATGAATATATTATATTCATATATATTATATTCATTTAATGTATCAGCTGAATCTTTCTATAATTCAATAATATAAATTATCCCAATTAGCCCATATTAACTATCCACTATTAAATAAATATATGCAATTTATATTTTCACACATACTGTTATTCATGTTCCATCATTATTATCTCTGCCGAAAACGACCGATTAAATCGGTTAACACATAATTCATTTTAATCGATTATAATCAGTTTTAATCGGTTCAATCCGCGCTCGGAAAAAATAATCGGTTTCAATTCCGGAAGAATCGTAATCTGTTTTCATGTCACTTTCGCGGATTATTTCCGAATTCATCACGTTCTAATTCATATTATTATCAATCCAAACAGAATCAGACGACTAATCGGACGAATATGTAATCCAAAATAATCCGCTCGAATCATATACTTTTCTTGTAATGGCTCAATCCATTTCAATTATAGAAACACTGATTCAAGTGGTTTTCAACTCTATCTGCTAGGAAAGACATTAATTCGATTGAATTCGAAGTTCTCCGATTTCGGGGATGAAAATAAACTCGGATCTAAAGATCTTTAATACACAACTAGGTAATCAAATTTGCCTCTCATCGACAAAATCAGATTCAATCAAAACTTCTCCGATTTTACGGGCGATATTGAAATATGTTTTAATGCAACGATGATTAACTTTTTTCGTATCCGCGGTAAAAGTATTCAACTTATACTCGTTTCTACCAAATAACATGTTATGTTCATAATTAAGTATTAAATATTTTTATCACTTTGTAAGAAATGGGATATATAAATAATTTTGAAATCATTAAAGTTGAAAATGATCCTTTTGATCGAATTATTTTAGACTAACGTTTTTTTGTTTTGGAGAAATTTAATTTTTATTTCTATTAGACGTACTTGCAACGATGAAAATAAAATTTTACAAATAAAAATTACATTGACAATTTAATTTTTACCGAAAAATCAGAGAGATTCTGATTGAATCGAACTATTTTTATCAGTTATGACAAAATCGTACGTTGCATTAAAATCCGATTTAATTTTCGACCGTTAATTCGGAAAAATTCCGATGACTGAATCGGATATTTTTTGCTAATTAGATTCTCGTTACATCAATCGATTTCATTATCGTTCGCAAAATCAGAGAAATTCCGATTAAATAGGATTATTTTTGCCGATTGCGAGAAAATTGGATTCAGGTAAATATTTAATTAAATTATTTACATTAAATACGATTTCATTTTCATTCATGGAATAAAGGAATTTATGATTGAAATAGATTTATATTAGGTGTAGTAAAAAGAAATCCATTATTTTTGCATGAAATTGAATGGAAAAATAATAGATTTCTTTTTACTACACCTAATATGATCCAATTATAATTCCTGTGAAACGCATTAAATCTGATTTATTTATTTTCAATTTCGATTTCAATATCTTATTCTCGGTGCAAGAATCCCGATCGATACAGATTACTTTTGTTTTAATCGATTTTAATCGGCTGTTTTCGGCAGGGATTGGACTTATTTATTAGGTGTACAACTTTGTTTCCGCCGTTTTTTTCTGAAATTCGAGGCTTTATTGTAAAAAACTGGTTATACATTTATGATTCAAAGTATTGTCCATCGCTGGCCACTACTTTCTCCCATC
>Ga0157363_1001145_pt1 | contig 21654 bp, 8 predicted proteins | sample AttsexASBM1_FD_111477 | JGI IMG/M metagenome (GOLD analysis project Ga0157363, IMG submission 111477) | Fungus gardens microbial communities from leaf cutter ant in Ribeirão Preto, State of São Paulo, Brazil - Atta sexdens ASBM1 | ecosystem: Host-associated > Fungi > Mycelium > Unclassified ... | reverse complement strand
TGCATCAAACGTCAAACCATATGGCGTTTAGAAGGCCAAATGTTAACGCTTTAAAACCACAAAAAGGCGGGAAGATATATAAAATTTAAATTGTTATTTCGGTTGTATCAAATCTAAAGCTCAAAACTTTTTTGTACACCTAATACATCGATCTTTTTGTAAAAAAAATTGTTCCTTTTGCACCTAAAGAGCAATTTCCAAACGATTTTTTATTGTATCACAAAAATATAATTTAAATCGGACTCTCAAACTTTAAAATAATAAATAACTATAAGATTAATAAATAACAATAAGATTAAGACTAATGAGAATCAGCGCGGAAATAAGTGCGCATAAATATTAATTCATATAAAATACTTGTATGTGTGCGCACGCGCGCGCGCAAAATTCTCTATTTAAACAAAAAATATGAAAAAAACTTCAAATTTTTGTTTCTACTCAAAAAATCTGATTAAAATAAACAAAGTCGAAATCAATATTTTTATAAAAAAATTTTTTAATATTCTTAGTAGAAAAAAATTTGAACCATATTTGTTTGTAATCAAAATTTTCGTTTCATTTTTTCTAATTTTTCAAAATATTATCTATTATTTAATCCATATTAAGAATCTTTATTTTAGACCGTATATATGAGAAATACACTCAATACTAGAAATTTAAAATGCCGGTCGAAGCTGGATCTTCATTGCTTTAAATAATTCAATCTTAGATTCAAGACCCGGCTGAGATAATATTTTTCGCAATAAATTTATTAACAATTTTTCACATATTAACATCTTTATAATATGACGCTTGATGGTAGCATCAAATTATTAAAATTGTTTGCTAATTTAATTCACGATTACTAGAGTAGTTTTAATTGCGTTTATAGTCTCCGCGGAAAAACAATTCGGCGCGCAGTTCGAAAAGACTACATATGGGATATATGCAAGTACATATATAGTGTATATTAATAATTAAAGATTTAATTATTTAAAGCAATAAAACTCCAGCTTCGACCGTAATAGGCATAAATTTCTAATATTGATTTTTAAATTTCTAATATTGATTGTGTTTCTATTATTTAATGTTAGATTTTTAATCTGCTGGTGAGTTACATAAATCATATTAATTCATAACGATACTAGAGAGTATATTCTTAATTTTACAATTAAATAATAAGGATTTACAAGAATCTTATTTAAATAAAATAATATCTTTTAAAATATGTGAAGAAATTTATTAATAAAGATCATTTCCATAATGGATTATTTTCATTTTTTTGTTTTTTTTTCTCTTGTATATTCTATAATCCAAAGAATTTGAACATTTTTTTACATTAAATGTACTATTTTTTTAGGAATAATACTATAAATTTTTTGAGTCCCGGGTATAGGCTTTGTTCTTTCAAATCGAGTCACAAGATATTTCTTTCCTAAGTTATATTCTTCTGTTAATAAGAACTTTACTACCATATTTGGCAAATTCATTTGACGCCACTCGAACAGTTCATGTAAAGTAATTATCTGGCGATCAGATCGTTGAAGACTTGCACAGGTAGCCTTTTTTATATGTGTTTTCCAAAATTATCAATGAATTTGTAAGGACTATTCCGAATGATCTTGCTAAAATATACTATTTTTCTGATGATGTTCCCCAACAATACAAAAATTTTAAAAACTTTGTAAAATCTATTTATTATCGTGAAGAATTTTGGAATGCCCGCTGAATCGCCTTTTTTCGCTACGGTGCATGGCAAGAGTCCATGTGATGAAATAGGTAATACGGTAAAAAGAATGGCTACTCGTGCAAGCCTTCAATGCTCATCTGATCGCCAGATAACTATTTTATATGAAATGTTCGAGTGAGCGCAGATACAATGAATTTATCAAATATCGTAAAATAATCATTAACGGAAGAATATAACTTAAAGGAATATTTTGTGAATCGATTCGAAAGTAAAGCCTGTATTTGAGACTCAAAAAATTCATAATATTATTCCTTAAAAAAAAATAGTACATTTATTGTAAAAAAATTGTCAAATTTTTTTGGATTATAAAACATACGAGAGTAAGAAAATAGTAAAAAATAAAATTTTTCATTATGGAAATAATTATGAAATCTTTATATAAAATTTTCATATAAAAATAATCTTTATTAATAAATTTCTTCATATATTCCAAAAGATATTATAATCAAATAATATTCTTATAAAACCTTATTTCCTAAATAATTGTGAAATTAAATTTAATGAAATTAAATTATATTCTCTAGTATCATTATGAAATAAAATTATTTATGTACTCATCAGATTAAAAATCTATAATTAACATTAAATAACATATTTAATATTTTGAAAAATTAAAAAAAAATAGAACAAAATTTGATCATAATCAAATAAATTCTTTGTATTTTTACTAAGAATTTGTATTTTATAAAAATTAAATGTCGATCTTGACGAAAATTGACTTTGTTTATTTTCAGATTTTTCGAGTAAAAACAAAACTTTGAAAGTTTTTTCATATTTTCTTCCTAGTAGAGAGTTTTAAGACGAATAATTTCATGGTTATTTTTTGTTTTTTAATAATTTAAACAGAAGTTATGTTCAACTAAATTTTTTTTATAAAATAAAATAAATTGAAAATAATAAAAAATTCATATCTAGGAAACTAATGGAATAAAAATCTAAAAAATCTAAAAAAATAACTGAATACAATATTTTAATATAAATATATTAAAAAATCAGTAGAAAAAATGGTAGAGGTCGATAATGAGGACCATTGATTTGGCATGGAATGCCTCATACGGGGTGTTTAAAATAAAGCATTACAAATTTTTATCTCAGAAACACGATATTGAGAAAAATTGTTGAAACAAAAGTTGTAGGGTTCAAAAAGATCTATTTATTGATCTTATCAATTTAACTTTGGTGTCGCCAGGTCAGGTCAAGATCACATCGATTTTTTAAAATTAAATACTCTATCCAAGGTTAAACTAATAAGATCAGTAAATAGACCTTTTTGAACTCTACAATTTTTCTCAACATTGGTGAAAAGAAAACACATAGTTACTTGTTCAAAAAATTATACATTTTTTAAATTATATATTTTTTTTAAAGCAACTATGTGTTTTCTTTCCACTAATTAATTCATCTCTTATTTTATTCATAAAAGTATTAAGGTGAATTATAAAAAAATTAATAGTTTATGATTTAATATTCTTGAGGCTTCCATGGTACTTTCTATATAAAGATTATGCGTTTCTTCCGTGTTCATTCTTGAAATACCAACATTTCGTGAATCTTGCCAGTCCACTTCATCAGGGCGAGGAGCAGCCTAATAGTGTTTACGAGGTATTTAACATTTTATATCAATATGTGCCACAATAAAATATCTCGTAAACTATTGGTTTTTTATATCTCTCTATCCTAATACTTTTATATATAGAATAATTAAAGGAATCATTTTATCTAAAAAAAATCCATTTAAAAAAATGGAGGTGACCTTCATGTCTTTTTGATGCCTCCACCTAGAAGAAAAACAACATAACCAAATTATGTTTCCCTTAAAATCATGCAACTTTTGTTTGAAATTTTTTTTTCTATTTTTAAAAGTAAGCGAATTATTCAAATTCTTATTGTAAATATCTTACTCTATATATAGAAGTGTCCCAAAAAGGTTGAGATATCTAAAAATCTCGGAAAATATTACAGAAAAGTGCTTCAGACAAAAGTTGTAGAGTTCAAAAAGATCTATTTATTAATATTATCAGTTTGACCTTTGATCGCCAAGGTCAGATTGTCACATCAATTTTTTTTTAATGGAATATCCTATTTTTTATTCCAGAATTTAATATCAAGAATTAATCAAGATCTTTTCAAAACAATAAAGTTATTTTTCATAAAGTATTTTTCGAGTTAAGGCTTGAAAATACGACGTTGACAGCATACGCAAGGTGTTTGACCGACGGCTAAAAAACTTCTTGAATGTTGTTCATTCATGTCCTCCATAACATTTGTCAAGGTTATTAGAGATTATTTCTCTCATTTTCATTTTTGAACTGAAAATTCATTTTTGTGTAAAAATTAAAATAAGAAAAATAATCCCAATAACTCGAAAAGTGCTTTATGAAAAATAACTTTATTGTATTGTTTTAAAAAGCTCTTGACACCAGCTATTAGATTCTGGAATCAAAAGTAGTAGAATGTATCATTTTGAACCCTACAACTTTTGTGAAACATTTTTTTGTAAAACTTATTATTTTCCGAGATATTTGGATGTCCCGATCTTTTTGGGACAAGAGCTTTTTAAAACAATACAATAAAGTTATTTTTCATAAAACACTTTTCGAGTTATTGGGATTATTTTTCTTATTTTAATTTTTACGAACGATTTTTAAATAAAAATTTCAATTTTTCTTAATACATGTTTGATTTGATACAAAATCCAAGCGTTCAAATGGGTCGTTAAATTGTAGGTCTGACTTAGAATAACATCCAGTTGAAATTTTTCCGGGACTTCCTTAGGGCTTTTAAAAGTTGCGTTTGTTTAACTAATTATAAAACCTTTTTGAGGATAGAAATTTTTTTAGTCCATAATATAATATATCGCTTTGTGATTTTGATATCTTGAAAATGGTTCAATTTGACAATAAAAAATTCATCCATTAATGCCAACGTGAATCTTGTTCACTTCATCAAAGCAAGGAGCGCACAGATGCTGAGCTGCTGTTCCGAGAAACTCCCTTTATATAGACGCTGTAAAGAGGGGGAGGGGGGGGGTTAGGGTATGTGTTGAGAAAGAAAATCTTTTTTCAAGAGAGCAGTATTCCATATCCTACTTATGTTATAATCTCTGTTCAAATTGTTTGGATGTTTCTGTGTTTCTAGAGCCTCTTTGTATTTCTTCAGGAAATATGACATCGAGGTATAACTATAATAATCGAATAATATTTGATGTCCTATCTCAATGCTGTGTTCTGTTAATGTTGATTCTGTTAATGCTGATGTGTGGCATCATTTCAGCCTGATATCTCATTGATGTTCTTTTATGCGCACGTTGACCATTCTTCCGGTTTCACTGATGTATACTTTCTCGCAAGAGCAAGATATATTCCTGCGAAATTGAAAGGAAGGATTTTTCAGGATTTGCTCAATCATCTTTGGAGGTTTAAAAATGGTTCAAATATTGTGTTCAAAATCCTGCCGATTCAGTCTGTTGTTCCTTTTACATATGGAAGAATATGTTAGTATTTACATTATAATGTAAGTAGGATGCAGAAGACTGCCCTCTTGATAAACCAAAAGACCTCCGCTTCCTCAACATACTCTCAGTGTCTATATAAAGGGAGTTTTCTGGAGCAGCAACTCACTATCATTCCTCGCTCTAATGAAACGGCAATTCACGAAATGTTGGCAATAGTAATGGACAAGAACACGGTGATAACTCGCAAATCTTTTGGTAACTTTAAAGATAACAGCCATGAAAGTCTAAAAAGCGTTATCAATAAAAAACTCTTTATTAGGAAATAAAATGGATACATAATACCAAAAAAAATGATTTAATTAATTGAAATAAATTACATATATCAAATAAGGACAAAAATAGGAATAAAATTTCAATGGAATCATAATTGATGATTCAAATAATTCATAATATCTGTTCTCTTTTGAACAGGATGGGAAAATCTGACGATTATATTAATATAATTTCTCTCACTGGAAATTTTAATAGGCTAATAATAAAGAGCAATTGCAATGCTTACAATCAGAGATATAATTTTGCTAGATTTTGCAGAGATATAAAATTCTGCTAGATTTTCTTGTTATGTTCAAAACAGAACAGAGCAAATGTTGGAACAATTCCCAAGTTTTAATAAATTTGTAGGATTTAATATGTAAATGTGTTTTCCGGAAATTTGTATTATCAAAATTTTCGATAGTATATTATGAATTATTTGGATCACCAATTATGATTCCAATGAAATTCCATTCCTATTTTTGTCCTTATTTGATACATGTATGTAGTTTATTTCAATTAATTAAATCATATTCTTTTTTATACTTCTTGTATTATGTACTCATTTCATTTTCTGATAAAATTTTTTATTATCAAATTGAGGAATTTGATTTGAGGATGTCAAAACCACAAAGCGATATATACTTTAGAACTTGTAAACAAAATTCTATCTTTAAAAACGTTTTATAATCCAGTTAAACGCAACTTTTAAAAGCCCTGTAGGAAATCCTGAGACAATTCCAACTAGATATTGTTTGGGCGAACAGACCTACAATATCTAGGGAATTTGAAGGGAATAATGACCCATTTGAATGTTTGAAATCTTGCTAAAATCGATCTTGAACTCGAAATTTGGTCATTTTTTTCACTTTTTTTCTAATCATATTTCGTATTTTCACTTTTTTTTAATCATTTCTTAGGTGTATATTGTAAAGATTATAGAAATAAATTATTGCATCATGTTCAGCGATCAAGAAAAAACATATAATACCATTTAAAATCCAAATTAAGCCATTTTTGCATCAAATCAAACATATATCAAAGAAAATCAAAACTTTTATTTAAAGTCCAACTAAAATTTCGGTTTCAGTCAGTTTCCAAAAATCAGAGTTTCGGTTTGATTTCGGTTTCGGCTGAACAAGAGAAAATTTCAGTGAGTAAACCGAAACTATACAAATTGCCACGCGCTGATGAGTGTTTAAAAACTATTCGATTTTAATTATTAACTCATTGATTAAGCTTAAGATAATTTGAATACAAATTTTGATATGATCTTAATAATAACTGTGATTTGATTTCTTTAAAAATTGAGAATGCAATATTATTATATAATTATAGATATTTTAATAAAATCTTGTTTTTTAAAGAGTACATTTTGTCATATAATTTCTGGAAATCATATTCTGTAAAATTAATCTAAAAAAGTCAATTTCGACTCCAGCCAAAAAAATGTGACTCCATTAGTTTTTCTCTTTTTTTTTTTTAAATAAAACTTATCTAAATTTCGGTTTCGTTTTCGGCGGAAAATGAATGACAATCGAATATTCGTTTTCGATTTCGATCGAAAGTCAAAATGTGATTTCGATGGGACTCTACTTTTATTTAAAAATCGTTTACTAGTGATTTCTAATCTTAATATATATTTTTTTTAATTTGGGGTTGTTCTTTTAGCATGAAATAGAAGTCTTTGACTGCTTGCTGAAGATTAAAAAAAATTTGTTCCTTGTCAATTTAATAATATATACAAGGTGTCGATAAGTTTTGACAAAGCCCTCGTGAGCAGGTAGAACGAATTAAACTGAGTCAAAAAATCCCGTACATTTTTACAACTTTCACAATAGTTAACGAGATATTAATTATTAAAAATCATCGAATATTGGTTTTTAATAGTTTTTACTCGAGTATTATGAACTTTTAGAAAAATAGCATGTGACAAAAATTATTTATTTTCTTCTTAATATTCTGAGAATTTTTTTCAGAATTTTTATCAACTTTTTAGAATCGCATTTTCTCATATTAATAAAAATAGTTGCCAATAAGAAAATGTAGTACTAAAAAGTTGATAAAAAATTCTGAAGAAAATAAATAATTTTTGTCTCTTACTGTTTTTCTGTAAAGTTGATAGTGTGAATAAAAAATTATTGAAGACCAATATTCGGCAACTTTAGTAATTAATATTTTGTTAACTATTGCAAAAATTGTAAAATGGTAGAGGACTTTTCGATTCAATTTAGTTCGCTTTATCTATACAAGAACGCTTGGCAAAAAATTTCGGGATACCCTGTATAGCTGTATACTGGAATTTATTTGCAAGCCGATTTTCAGTTTGATTCCCATTCTCACAAATGCTGATTGACATTTAGACTACGCGCGGGTGATGAGGTGAGGGATGGTAATCAAAATGAAAATCGATTGAAAGTTATAAAAAAACAAACAAATAAATTATGGCACTGATATATATATATATATATATATATACACAGGGTGTCCGACCTAACTCGAACATCTGAAATATTTCGAAGATCATCTCCACTTTTTTAAATGGAATTCTTCTTATACAATAACACAGTTAAATAATTCTTCTTACACAATGATTTCTCTAATTATTCAGCATGTAAAAGGATTAAGATAGAGTTATCAAAAATTGTTTAAAAGATATTTTATATCTCTAATATTTTATTCTGGCACATATTGACATAAAATATTAAATAATTCGTAAACTATTAATTTTTTGATAATTATATCTTAATACTTTTATGAATAAAATAATAGGATAAATCAATTGATTTAAAAAAAAAACACAAAATATTTGCTTATTTAAAAAATTATTCATTTTGCATACATATTTTTTTAAAGCAACTATGTTTTCTTTTATTTCAATTGATTCATCTCATTATTCCGTTCAGAAAAATACTAAGGTACAATCTTTAAAAAATTAATACTTGTTATTTAACATTTTATGTCGATATATGCCAGAATAAAATATAATATCAGGTAAACAATTGGTTTTTTTATGTATCTACTTTAATACTTTTATATATAGAATAATTAAGGAAATATTGTGTAACAAAAATTCCGTTTAATACAATTCTGTTTAACTTTTAGACTGCCGACATTTTTTTCATTAAAATAGTGAAGATTCCTTTTTTAAAAAATTTTTCTATATAAATATTTTATATAACGTACACATGGCAAATTTCGAGATTTGTGCAGAACCACAAAAATGGCTTTCCCAGCAAGGAACATACGACCAAATATAAAAAAATGTTTATTTTTTAAAAAATAGTATATTTATCAGGGTTTTTGATATCCACTTCTGAGCATAAATTTATAAAATTTTAAGCGCAATATTGACAACATAAATAAATATAACGTATAGATTCATGCAAAGAATTTTCCTTTAGCATTATCCAGAGAACGACATGAACGTAGAAAATTTGTAGATCTCTTTTGACTTTTCTTTTTTTCTGGTTTTTTAAATTTATTTTTTGTATTATTTTTACTTTTTTTATTTTATAATTTTTTTATTTTTTTATATATTTTTTTGTATATTTTTCAATGCTTATATTTTTTTATTTTGCGCAACATGTATACAATGTTATGTTTAATATTAGTATTGAAAATATTACCAAAAATGGTCGTATTTTAAACTACACTCAAAAGCCACAAAAGTGGCTTTCCCGACAGGTTAAGGGTTAAACAAATAGAGGTGATATTTTATATCTTCCTTGATGCCTTCATCTAGAAGAAAAGAAAGATAGCAAAAATATATCCCTCTTGAATTCCATTTTCATCTAAAACATTTCATCCTATCATAAAAACTAAGCGAAATATTTCAGATGTTCGAGTTAGATGAGATACCCTGTATATACATATAATACGTAATATGTAAATAAATAGCTTAACAGACAGAAATATATAACCGATAAAAGACTCCAACAAATAAATAAAAAACTCAAAATAAATCAATATAAGCCAACACAAGATTCGTGTGTAAAATAAACGTAAACTTAAGCTCTCATAGGCCGTACTGTGAAAACACAATCAACAAGAGACTGCCTTTTAATCTAGCTGGATCTTAAGCACAGTTTAAAAAATTACGTAGTATATAAATTCACATAGAATTACACAAGCACTTAACTCTTTGTGGTCTCTCCCTCATCAGGAGTCCACGGGATCCCAAAAAAAAGATTGAGGCTTTATATCTCTAAAAAAAGGCAGCAATTACAATAACTAACTGGCCTCTTAAAATAAAAATTATTTTTGAAAGCATTTTTAGTAAAAAAACATGGAAAAAATAATAAAAAATTCTATAATCAATATTTAATTTAATAATCATAATTCAATTTCCTATCTTAAAATTGTCATGTTATACATATATTTGCCCTGAAGCCTCTTTTCGTAGAGGCTGTTAAAGTACTTCGATTCTGAAATAAAGTTAGAGTTTTTGGGGACGCTTTCGAATCCGGGCTGAAATTTTGAAAATTCAAAATGGCTGAATCAATACGGCGGACGGAAATGATAAAAATTCTCCGATTTCGATGAAACATAATATTACAGGATTTTCGAGGTCGCTGATGCTGAATTCAAAATTAAAATTTGAAAATAAAAATAAAATGGCTGAACCAATCGCGGAAGAAATGTTATAGAAATGGTAAAAGTTTTTCAATTTTTTTGCGAAATGTAGTGTTAGAGGGTTTTTTAGAGTCGCTAATTTCGAATTCGAACACAAAATTAGAAAATTCAAAATAGCTGACCAATCGGAAATGTTATAAAAATATTCAAAGTCTTTCAATTTTAGCGAAACACAGCAGAGAACTGTTGTTAAAACTGCTATAAGCAATCAGCACGACACCTTCTTCAAGTGTCGTGCTGATTCAGGTATTAAAAAATTAATAAAAAATATGAAACGACCGGAACTCTGTTTAAAAATGACTGTAAAGCATAGAACTCTGCTAGAACTAACGAGAATTAAAACTTCTATTTCTGTTCTAAAATGATTGTAGAATTTTACTAGAATTAACAATCTAATAAGACCGATTCTGAATCCGGCTGATTCAGCATTTAAAATTTTTTAATTTTTTGAAATATATCAGACAAAAATATACAAATTATAAAAGTCTGCCAATTTTGGCGAAATGTAGCATTAAAGGATTTATGGAGTCATTGATTCCAAATTCAGACACAAAATTAGACATTTTTTAATGGTTAAACCAATATAGTAGACAAAAATGCTAAAAAGTCGCTCGATTTCAGCGAAATGTAGCGTTTATGAATTGGCAGATTCCAGAACCGAATTTTTGGAGTCATTGATATCGAATCTGAGTTCAAAATTAAAAAATTCACTGAATTAATATGGAGGACAAAGTTGGAAATGATAAAAGTCTTTTGATTTAAGCGAAATATAACGTTATTAAATTGTTGAGGTCGTATATTCTGAATCTAAATTCCAAATTTGAAAATTAAAAATGATTGAACCAATATGACGGATGAAAATGCTAAAAGTTGTCCAATTTGTAACGTTTTTAGAGGATTTTTATAGATTCCGATTTCTAACTTAAAATTTGGAATTAAGAAATGCCTGATCCAATAAAATATGGTGAACATAGGCAAGGGTTTGCAGATATGCTGATTCCGATTAAAAATTTTAAATTTGAAGGAAAAAATAATTAATGTTTTTTGTCTGTATTCAAAATTTGTAAATATATGTCACATAATGTAAGTATAAAGGATCATGGATTGAAATGTTTTGAAATTAAATGATTTTCTTCCGTCACAAAAAGACCATTTATAATGATTGAAACATCGTTTTGTTAGGGATTCTTGTCAATATAGTGACTATATCGTATAGACCAGTTTCTAAGAGAACTAAGATAAACTGAAGGTTGCTTTAGATAGCGCGCCCGTAGCTAATGTAGCCCATAGTAATGAGCTAGTTATAATAAATTTGAATAATAACTTTTTAATAAACAATGATTGTCAATTAAAATGTTGTGGAGATTATTCAGGCCTTTGATCTTGACAAAATATGTTAAGACTCTCACTTTACCTTCCCCCTGCTGAAAAATTATTCGACTGTGCAGTAGCAATACGTGTAGCAATAATAAGTCTATACAGATTCCCATGTCCGGGATGTAAGTAACCATCAATTAGCTAAGTGCAACCTAAATCAAACATAATCATTAACAAGAACATTACTAGAAAAAAGATAACAAAAACTGTAAAGAGATTTACCTACTATAACCCATAACTGCACAATATTATAATAAAACATAAGTTAAAATTACAAAAAGATAAAATAAAATAATTTCTTAATAGCGTTCGTAGTATCAAAGAAAAGTCGACTGAGATAAGAGAACATTGGGAAGCATTCTAAGAAAGGAAACAAATAAAGTTATCAAAAATCATCGGATTAAAAAATAATCTAGATAGTCGTTTAAGTACTCCAATTAAAATTTATTGATTATGTTCGTGTAAACATGGTAAGTGTAAAAACTCAGTGTCTGATTTCGAATTTAGACCATTTTCCTGAATTTTAAAATGAAGCATTTCAGACATTAATCTTTTCCCAATATATTTCTCATTATCCAAAATTTTGGTATTACTCCAATCAAATTCTTGTGTGGATTGCAATCTATGTTCAGAAATGACAGATAAGTTATCGCTCTTTTTGATATCATTTTTATGTTTATTATAATAATTCTAGTCTTTAATTTTCAGTCTGTCTGTCCAACATAAAAGGATGAAGAGACAAAAAACTGAGATCATTTCATTCAAGATTGCAGTTCATCTTGGAAGTTGATTGTGACCGGGTGAATTTTTTGGATGTGATGATTATTAGGCCTGATTATTATTAAGATGATATTTAGATAAATCTTGTGGAGACTGCTTTAGGTCCGGCAATTGAACGAGATGCATAAGAAGGAAGTCACTGATTCCTGCCATATTTATTATAAACAGACAATCAAGAAGAAAAGAAAAACATGAAAGGTCTGTTCCCAATGTGATAAGTCTGCAATGAACATGCAGTAAATTTTGTTAAATGTATAGAATATAATAAATGTTTTTTTTTATATTAATTTTCTATGCGTCCTTTCTGGCTGAAATTTGACCTGAAGGAGTTCGAAGAGTGGATCTTTCGAGATGTCACGTCATCAAATGGATTGTAGCGCCATTTCATGGAAATTTATCAAACGACCCACGTATATATATACTTTAAATTCGATTATTGCTAAAAAAGTTCTTAAAAATGCCTAAATGCATCATTTGCTTAGAATTGAATTAAATAACGACAATCCGGAAGTTCCAAGAGAAATTTTAATTTTTAATCCACTTGCACTCATGCAAAAATATACCATGATGGGAACTCGAGTACTCGAGTGCGGACATAAAAGTTATCTAAACTTCTTATAAACTTTTAATAAACATATTATTTTCGCCAGGGATGTTTTATTTCTTTAGCTTATTGTATAAAACGTATATGTGTTGTATTTATTTATTTACTCTCGCCATATGACCTATGACCAACAATAATCGTTTTTGACCTTTCACATATCTCTGTACGTCTTGATGCTAATCTTCGTTAATATTATTACGTAAGTTTTTGTCTTAAATTTTTTATGATTTTAATAACTTATTCGAAATTTGCGTTTCGCGAGTTTCCTCTGTGTCCAGATCTATTTTTGGAATGCCAACGTTTCGTGAACCTCGCAGTCTATTTCATCAGGGCGAAGAGCAGCCTGATACTGAATTGTTCCTCTGGGTCGTTCCTTTTTTATATATTATGCTACTTGTTGAAGTGGTGGAGGGAAAGAAGAGAATTGTGAGTGGGGGAAGAGGGGAGAGGTGAGGGAAATCGATCAGTTCTCAATTATTTTTTGTAACTCTATCTGGCTTCTCTATACTTTCTTGGAAAGTATGATGCAATGTTGGCTATTGTGGTCGTTTTGTCAAATAGTATGTGATGTTCTGTTTCGATGTTGTGTTCTGTTAATGCTGATTGCATGACGCGTTTTAACCTGATATTACGTTGGAGTTCTTTTATCCGTAGGTTGATTATTCTCCCAGTTTCTCCAATGTATACTTGCCCACAAGAACAAGGTTCCCCCACCAAACATCACAAGAGCGATTCACCATTCAAGACCTGAACAGGAACACAGACATCATCGTGCTTCCAGCCGAACAAAAGCAATACGACAGTACTGCAAACATCTATCATATAAGAAAAAAAATGAAGAACCTTCTCTCGGACAAAGCAGCTACAAAAAGCTTGACAAAGATCCAACTAATCGCGCAGAACACTAAGATCCTGGTGAAAAAAAGCAACATTCCCAGTAAAACCAAATCAACATTAAAACCTACTACTCCTCGCCCACCAAGACTATACGGACTATCAAAAGTACACAAATCAAACATCCCACTCAGACCGATTGTTAGCGCCATACATTCCCCGACATACAACTTATCCCGCTTCCTAGCACAAACACTTCAATCCCTCACTGGAAAATCCGAATCACACATAACTAACTCAATGGACTTCATACAAAAGATCCAAAAAATCCAATCTCACAGACCTGCTTGTAGTTTCGACGTAGAATCCCTTTTCAAGTCCCAATAAAAGATACATAATAAAGCCCTCACATGAAGTCCTCTCCGACCTCATTCCGCTAATAGAATCGTTTACTTCTTCTATAACAACCAATTTTATGAACAACTTCAGGAGCGGCAATGGACTCTCCTATTTCTCCTGTAATCACCATCTTCATGGAGCACTTTGAGAAAAAGACCCTCAGAAAAACACTCAAAAACACCAAAAGTTTAGTTCCATTATGTAGACGATACATTCGTGACACGGCAGAGCCGAACTTCGTAAATTCCTTACTTTCCTTAAACACTTAACATCCAAATATCCACTTCACTATAGACATAGAGGAAAACTCCCCTTCCTAGATGTTCTTGTCTCTAAGAAAGCTGATAGTATCTTAGTTACCTCATCAAGTGTACAGAAAATCAACACACACAAATACATACCTACATGCCGAGTCACACCACTACCCAGCACAAAAACAGTTTGCAATCAATTCACTTGTGCATAGAGCCATCTCTGACAAAGAACATCTACAGACAGAACTCAATCACTTAAAATAGCCTTACAGAAAAACAGACATGACAAAAAAGACATCAATCAAAACAATAAACATGCAAACAAGACAACGGTCTCTGACACATAATCAGATAAAAAGATCCTATTCATTCTCCCATATGCCAAAGAAACAACAGATCGGAAGCAGGATATTAAACAAACATAATATTCGATCTATCTTAATCTTTAAACCATCCAAAAAGATAGGACAAATCTTAAGAAATCCTAAAGATCAAAGACCTCCACTCAACTCCGCAGGAGTGTACAAAATACCTTGTTCCTGCAGGCAAGTATACATTGGAGAAACTGGGAGAATAGTCAACCTACGAATAAAAGAACACCAACGTGATGTCAGATTAAAACACATCACGCATTATCAGAACACAACATCGAAACAGGACATCAAATATTGTTTGACAAAACGATACCACAATAGCCAACATTACATCATACTTTCCAAGAAAGTATAGAGAAGCCATAGAGATGTAGATAGGTTGTCCGGAAAGTCCGTAAGGATTTTTAAGCAAAATTCAAACGACAAATTTTTATTGTTTTAAAAGTAATTTTATTCTGTAATATATGCATCATTATTTTATACAATACTTTTCCATCTTTTGGGTAATTCCCTTCTCGTAGAAGTCTTGGGGTTTTTCGGCGAAGAAGCTATCCAAGTAGTTTTTAAGGAGTTCCAAAAAAGCAAAGTTTAAACCATTAATTGAATTTTGTAGCGATCGAAATAAATGAAAATCCGAGGGTGCAATGTCAAGGGAATATAGTGGATGAGGCAAAACATCCCAGCCAAACGCCAATAATTTTTGTCGAGTAACTGTAAACTTGTATGAGGTCTGGCGTTGTTGAAAAACGATTTTCCTTTCTATTCAATCAATTCCGGACACTTTTTGGAGATTTCCACTTTCAATTTATCCAATTGTGAACAATATTTGTCCGAATCGATGGTTTCGTTGTTCGGTAGTAGCTCATAGTACACTATCCTCTTCCAATTCCACCAAATGCATTACCTTCTTTGGATATAAGCCTGCCTTCGAAGTGGTCGATGGCAGTTGACCTCACTTGCTCCAAGACCTTTTACGCTCGATATTATTATAAATTATCCACTTTTCGTCGCCTATTATGATACGCTTCAAAAATGGATCGTATTCGTTGCATTTGTATAGCAAATCACTGATGGAAATCGCTGATGGATCAATATTTTTCAGTTAAGTCGTGCGGCACCCAAACATCAAGCTTTTTTATAATCTGGAGCTTGTTTAAATGTTCGGAAACAGTTGATTTGCCAATGTTTAACCTTGCTGCGATTTCCCGAACTGTGATTTGCCGATCGGAATCGATTAAAGCTGTAATTTGGTCGACATCGGTGGTGACTGGCCGGCCAGAGCGAAGAGCATCTTCAATATTCATTTCTCCTGAATAAAATTTAGCAAACCACTTCTGGCTCATGCGATCACTTATGGCATCTTCCCCGTATACGACATATATTTTTTTTCGAGTTTGTGTCGCGTTCTTGCCTTTGCGGAAATAAAAAAGCATTATGCATCAAAAAAACACGTTATTTCCTTCCATCTTTAAGCTGAGCTTTCAAGTAAACAGTTTTTAATTTATTGGGATAATTAATATCACTAAGTATGCGTTGAAATATCACTAATCAAAACACGAAAGCATCTGACACATCGCATCGACATAAACATATTCGCCTTTGAACAACATCTATTGAGAAATCCGCACGCACTTTCCGGACAATCATATGAAGACTGCAAAGTTCACGAAACGTTGGCATTCTAAGAAGGGATCTGGACACGGAGGAAACCCGCGAAACGCATAATCTTTATATAGAAAGCACCCGAATATTATTCGTCTCAAGAATATTATTCGAAACTTATTAAATTACAGATAATTTGAAATATTTGATTTGAGTATTTTGTTAGATACGACAGACATTATAATCATATTATGAATATAACGATCCAATTTCACTGTGTCGTATCTTTTATATTAAATTATACATTATGGATTTTGTTATCATTACACTGAGAAAGACTTAATCAAAAAGATTGAAACATCTGTAATCTTTCTCAAAAATCAAATGAATTTACACACGTTTAACCTGTGTTGTCTCGCATTGATTGATTTCACATTTATCCTTGAATTATAAAAAAAGAATTTTACGAAGAAACTAAACAATTTTTGTCTCTCGCTATTTTTCTGTAAAGTTGATAGTATTTAAATAAAAAATTATTGAAAATCAATATTCAGTGATTGGTAATATCTTGTTAACTACGAAAATTGCATAATGGTAGAGGACTTTTTGACTCAATTTAATCCGCTCTATGACAAAGCATTTACCAAAAAATGTCGGGACATCCTGTATATGGTACTTCGTTCATAAACCTGATTAACAAGAAGTTCAATCGAGATTGTGAAATAGGAATGCTAAAAACCCCTAATTCGAATTCTGCTTTTTTTCAATTTTTGTCTGAAATAAGTGATCAAATTAATAATAAATGTATATTAGGTCAAATATATTTTCATATAATTTTTGAAATAATTTGTGTATGGGAATTTTAATAACTGTATTGTAATAACTGTAGGAAAGAAATCCATTTCGCTTTTTAATTAATTAATAAAATTAATTAATTAAAATTATTAATAAAATTAATTATTAATTAATAATTAAACAATAAAAAATTATTTAAAAACTTTTGTACAATACAACATATACTATTCTTAAAAAAATAGGAAACACTTTCAAACATTGCGCAATATTCAGAACTCCATAATTCGATAAAAAATCATAGACAATTAGAAAATTATTTAAAAGTTTGAATCTATACTTTTGAAATCTGTATTTTTGAAATCGGTATTTCAATCTGACTGATCCTTTATGGAGTTATACAGATCCTTCATGAAGCTATACAAACAATGGATATCCGTCAATTTGAAAATTTTGTAACAAAAATTTATAAAAGTCCATGGCGTAAAGTAAAAATCATGCAAAAATGCGATTTACAGCAGTCGAAGGAGTAAATCCTTAACTTTAATTTATTTTTTTATTGAACATTGTATGATTTTTTCCACCGAATTATTGAAATAAAAATGACCATTTTTGCAATGTTGAATAACTCGGTGAAAAAAAATTGTGCAATGATTATGCATATATCCATTTGTGTTTGTATAGCTCTGTGAAGGATCAATCATATTGAAAATCAATTACTGATTTCAAAAGTAAAAGATTCAAACTTTCAAATGCTTTTTTGATTATTTGCGATGATTTTTCATTGAATTATGATTTGAATATTGAGCAATTTTGAGTGTTTGAGAGTACTATTTTTTGTTGAGTAATGTATAAAGAATTTTATTTGTATATTATTAAATTATAATTAGCATTATTTTTATTATTTATATTAATTATCTCGCTTTTGAAATTTTTTTCATTCTCAGAATTTTAAATTCAATAAATGATAGTTGAATCAGTTTTATATAAAACGCAGAATGTAGAGTCTTACACGCTTTCTACAATAAACCATTAATCATAAATTAGAAGTTAGAAGCTGGAAATTGAGCAATCATAATCGTTAATTTCCAACTTCTAACTTCTGATTTATGACTAATAGCTTATTGTAAAATTATTGGCCAATAATCTTGTCATTGCAACAATGCAACTGAGACATTTGCCTTAAATGAAATTTGTTTTCCTTTAAAAAAATCCGAAAAACTATGTTTTTGTAATGACATTGCGTTATCAAATTGGTATTGACTAATATTTTATTTTGAAGTAGTACTAGCATAAAATGATCTTTATATTAGGGATCTTTATATTATCGCCTCTTTGATGATCTTGATTTTGACGTATGTTATAAAGATACTGAACAACTTTTCCTTATAAATTAATTGATCTCTTAATGATCTAAGCTATTTAGATCTTCGCCTAAATGATTCCCTCCTGTCAAGAGAAATGAAAGTCGGACGTCCTTGAAGTAGGGGGAGAGGGTGGAATGAAACTTGTTTAGCGTGCCCAATCAGGAGGGAAGGTGGGGTAAGAGTCACTTCGCGTGGAAAGTCGTGCAATATAGAAAATAATGAAATTTAAAAAATGAGTTTTATGTAAATATATCTCAAAATATAAGAGACCACCAATTAATTTATAAGGGAAAGTTGATCAGTACTCTTATCTCTATAATAAATATCAAAGGTTATTGAAGAGGTATCTCCTAAAAAGAAATAATTTTCTCACAAATGAGCTAAAATTTGACATACAAGTAAGTTGAAGTGCTCTCTTCTGTTTGTGTGCAAGAAACATATTGACTGTTTAGTTTTTGAAATAATTGCAATCAAAATATGCAGTTTTAACATGTGAAGCATATACGCAATTCAAGGTAACGCCAGATATAATTACACGTATAACATTCATATTATTCTTAGGATTGTTACAAAAAATCGTACACACGATAAAAGAACATGAAACAGATATTATAAAAAAAAGGTCATTTTTGATCATTTAGTTAAAATAAAGCCGCGAAAAGAATGCAATGTTTTCTTTATCTTATGATGGCAACTGAAGGGAGTGGTGAGGAGTAGAGGAAACGATCAGCGAACATTTGATAGCATCGGTGTTAGTATATGTCTATTTGTATTCATTTTCTTTCCGCGTGTGCGTGCGGCCTTGGACAGGAACAATCAAAATTTTCTCTCTAGCGGAAATGAGATATCGCCATTGAACGGAAAAAATTTTGGACGATATTGTTGCACTAGCACTACCTTAAATGTTTTTTTCTATCATCCGAATTTAAAATTGATGAATTTAAAACTGACAATGAACGACATTTTGAAAGTGAAATTATTAATATAAATAATAATAAAGATAATACCAATTATTAATTTAATTAATAATTAAATTAACCTACATATAAAAGCCTTTCTATGTGGTGCAATTTTAAAATAATTTTTTATTTCTCAATTAAAAAGCGAAATAGACTTCTTTTCTAGAATTGTTGCTTTAAAATATCTGTTTTCCATACATGAATTATTTTAAAAATTATATGAAAATATATTTAATTTAATATACGTTTATTATTAACTCTGATAGTAAAATTGCTTGCCAATTTGGGACCAAATTGGCAAGCAAACTCGATTACAGATTTTGACTATAAAATTATAGCCATTTGTGCCCGCATTTGACAATGAATTTGTAAACAAAGCTATGCCAGCAGATTAGTGGCAGAAACCGAGCAGAGTCTGTTTGAATTAAATTCTGCTCTCAATCTGCTATCCAAGTTGTGCAGGATTTTTGCTGCTGGCATAGCATCTCTAGCAATTTATCATATTTCTGACAGCAATTTGCTGACAATGTCAGATGATACAAACTCTGTGTACTATTTGTTATCTTTCTGCAATCAAAAATTGATAGCAACTGCTCTATTCAAAGGCTCTGTTCAAAATCTATCTCCGCAGGCTTTACTATCAGGGAACTTGATTATTTATTTCAGAAAAAAAACTATGAAAAAAGAAGAAAAAAAACAGGAGTCAACCTTGGTATCTCCAGCATTTCAATCTCGTATCTTACGAATCTTGTATCTTCTTGTTAATCGAGTCTATGAATGAGAATATAAAATCGGTATATTAGTTGCAAGCTGATCGCAAGTTTGTTGTATAGTCAATATGAAGCGTTGATTTCAAAATTCAAGCTTCAGATTGGCTGTTGCAACAAAACGCGCGTTTATGAAAAATCGTAAACAATTAAATATCTAAATTGTTTTGTTTTAACATGATATAACATTTATACTATTCTAGATTAATAGGAGGGGGTATACTATCATTACAATTTATTAAAATTTATATTATTTAGAATGTCTCTCGCCCCTTAGTGATATACGCTGAGCGGCCGAGATTGTTCAGCAAAAAAGCATAGAAACAAGCAATTAGAATGAGAAGGATGTTCTCTCGCTATCTCGTTCGCTCTCGGCACGCCAAAAGCCAGCACATGTATATGAGCTCGCTTGAGCTTTGTGTGTGTGGCTGTCGATTCCGCCAGGCCGCCGTCTGATTCAGTGTCACCACCGTCAATACGGATTTTTTAGCTAAGTACTCAGGAGTCTTAAATGTGTTTACGAATGTTTGTTTAATGACTATATTATAACGATACTTTTATTACGTAAAGGAGAGTATCAATTGTCGAGAGTTTCGCACTCGGGAATCGTTTCATTCTATATTTTTTTATGTATTTTTCTTTTTGGTAGAAACCAAAAATAATCATTATAATAACGCTAGACTTAAGGAAAATTAATACATTGAAATAAGTGAATAAAATCCTTATTCGCATCGTTATAAAATTACTGTCAGTTATACCTCAATGATTTAGAAATTAATTTCAAATTGGATAAAATGCGTAATATTATACCATAAAAACTTTAATTAGATTATATTTTTTATTAGGATATTTATCACAAAAAAAATTAATAATTTTATAAAAATATGAAAACTTGAAAATACGATAATACAATTATTATTTTCCAATTAATCCTCTTTACGATATCCTCTTACGATATCCTCTTTACGATAATCATCTTGTATTTTTATCCTCTGTATTTAATCCTCTTTACAAAACATTTTGTATTTTTAAATTCGATTTATATCGACTGTAACATATTGATAATTGGCAACGAAAAGTTTTCTTATTTAAAAAATAATAATAAATGACTAGATACTCTCTTTCTTTTTATTCGAATTTGGGACTGATAGTAATAAAACATCTCCTATTTACATATTTATATATTTATATATATAACTTTTAATAATTGATATCTTATTAAATATTGCGAAAATTGCAAAATGATAGAGGACTCTTCGATTTAATTTAGTCCGCTCTATCCCTATGCGAGAGTTTCATCGTTTCTTATCAAACACTCTGTGTGTGTGTGTGTGTGTGTGTGTGTGTGTGTGTGTGTGTGTGTGTGTGTGTGTGTGTGTGTGTGTGTGTGTGTGTGTGTGTGTGTGTGTGTGTGT
>Ga0157363_1001144_pt1 | contig 21662 bp, 24 predicted proteins | sample AttsexASBM1_FD_111477 | JGI IMG/M metagenome (GOLD analysis project Ga0157363, IMG submission 111477) | Fungus gardens microbial communities from leaf cutter ant in Ribeirão Preto, State of São Paulo, Brazil - Atta sexdens ASBM1 | ecosystem: Host-associated > Fungi > Mycelium > Unclassified ... | reverse complement strand
GAGACTGGAGCAATTATAATGCACAAAGCATGCCCAAGCTTGTCATCTTTAGCAAGGAGGATGATTTGGGATATGTCAACTGTATTGAGGACGACTCTCATTATGGGCATGAATTTATAAATTCAAGAAATAAAACTACTTTATAATTGCAATGATACCTGACAAAATCACTGCCCTCCCGCACTATCGTTCTGTGATTCTGTCTATGGATTCATATCCACCACTTTCTACTTCCCATTCCCCCAACTTTCTTTTTCTTACTTACTCTCCTCTTCCTCTCCATTAAACTTCAACGAAATCGAATTCACACAATGCCTTTCATCAGCTATACATATATTGTCATCAGCCAAACAAGGAGATGAAAAAAAAAATTTCACGCAACTTGGAGTAGGAAATCCTTCCCCTTTAAAAACATGTCCAAGATGTCCTCCACAAGCCGTACACGTAATCTCAATACGTCGCATACCCAAACTATGATCTTCGTTTCTGCTCACTGCACCAGGTATAGCTGTGAACCGAATAAGAACATCGTTTTGCTTTAACAAAAAAAACTCCTCATCGACGCACCATCGAAAAATGCTGGCCAACCACAACCGCTCTGGGAGGATCATCAATTGATTAATATCGATCAAAAAGAAAGAATCATACATTGAACTTTGCACAGCTTTTATACAATGGCGTACCACAACCTGCACAACCATATACCCCAACCTTATCAAATTTGTCGTATTCTCCAGTTCCCGGTCCTTCGGTTCCTTTCTCTCTCAGAATTCGAAACTGTTCCCCAAGTTCGATAACGAAAAATCATCCGGAGATCTGATCAAAAGACGTACTTGCTGAGGAGAAAGAATAACCCTCCATTCGTCCTCTGTTTTATTCACAGTCGTCATTGTCCGTTGGATAGAGGATCCTGTGTTGACAGGCTGACCCAACTGCAAAGATTGAGAATTCAAGTGTGTACGGAGTACGCGTGAACGTCGTAACAGAGTGGTTGTTCTCAAGAACATCACCAATAATACTCACGTGGTATTGACATCAAGATACAGATGAGGTGGTGGTTACAATGTTAAAGTGACTATACATTCATATTCATTCAAAAATTGGGAATGCTACGGGTTTGGTGGGCGGTCATGTGAATTTGTGATGCGGAAACTGGATTTGTCTTGCATCGAGTCTGGTGGCAAAAGTTAATATAGAGTTGAAGTAAGGCAGGAATACCAACCATTGTTTGTTTTGTACTCTAGTTTAGTGGTTGGTGGAAGGTTGAGCACTCTCTTGAGGGTATCCCTGGGCCGCCAGATAGTTGAGATAGTGACCAGCTGCTTTGATAGAAGATACCCACCGAATCTTCTCCCGTACCCTGAAATCCACCTCAAAACGGTTCCAGAGACTAATGATATCCTCATTCTGCCTCACACTTATCGTGCACCCACAAATTTCGGGATAACAGAGCCCATCTTCCCTCTCTGGTGGATCGGGATCTCCGCGACCAGTGCACTCATCGAATTGATCGCCTATGACAGCCATCACGAGATCTTCCCATAGGCGATCAGCTATACCCTTTCTGAGGCGAATGATCCATTTTCCGCCGGAGATATTAAGAGGGTCTTCCCATACCGGTTTGCGCACACCGACGTGGAAGAGGAGGTAATCTGTGGTGGGTTGGAGGGCCGATGGCGGGGTTAGATGTGTCCAGATGGACCAGAAGGATTCAACCTGAAGAAGAAAAGGGGGATGAATGATCTGATTTTGAAGACGAGGGTATACGGACCGAGCTAAATGCAGAGATTTTTTTGACGCCCTCCTCGTAGTTGACATTCTTGATCCCGGGTGCACGCTGCTGACGGAACCAAAAGACCCATCTGCTGAGTTGCAAAGGAGGTCAGTGAGGGTAGGTGGAAAACATACATACGTGTTTCTCAGGGGATGGACGAGGGCGGTTGAGGAGGAAATGGCTGGAGGGTCGAGGGAGGAGGAAAAGAGCTTGGAGGGCGGTGCACGGGAACGGTAGCGGGTGGGCATGGGAGGGCTGGCATAAGGCGATGCTGACATAAGACCAGTGGTGCTGACATAAGGCGATGCTGACATAATACCTAATGGGTGCTGACATAAGGCGGTGCTGACATAATACCTATGGGTGCTGACATAACACTAATGAGGCTCCTGCTGCGCCCCCACCCGAGTCTCTGGCCCCTGTCCTCCTTTGTCGGCCTTACAGACCTCAAGACCGGCGTCACCATTGCCCTCCTCTTCGCTCTCCTTAACAAGGTCGCTGGTGTCTACGGCCTCATCGCCGTCCTAACAGGTGCAGGCGGCTCCTTCGCCCAGCTCAGTCTCTACATCTACTCGGTAATTGCCCTCGTCGCACTGACCTGGGGTCTGCGGGCAGTCAAAGACGTGCGCTCCTCTCTTTTTCTTGCTCTTTTTGATTTTTTTTTTACAGCCTCGTCGCCAGGAGGATCCAAAGCAGACCCTCTACTTTGCCCACCTTTTTGCTGCAGATCATGTCCTCTCCACAGCCTGGACCATCTTTTTCACCCTCGTCTGGTGGGTCTGGACCCCTCACGATGGCAGGCGTCAGGCAAACTCGCCAGCACAGGAGGCCATGATGCAAACAGCCAATATCACCCACCACCTCACTCCGGCAGAACGCCAGTCCGCCGCCATGACCATCTGGAACCACGAAAAGGGAACTGCTGCCACTGTCATCCTGATTTCTTGGCTCTTCAAGGTAATGCCAGCTTCCACATCCTTTGTCAACGTCTCTCATACTCTCTCTGTCCAGTTCTACTTTGCCCTTCTCATTTATTCCTACGCAACCCACCTCCGCAAAGGATCATATCGCGCCCTCCCGCTCTCCCGTTCTTTCAACTATGGTCCATTATACGAACCAGCACTCGACCTGGCAGACGAAGAATTTGACGCAGATATCTATCCTGTTCCGCTGCGTAATCTCCCCACCGCCACGTCTTCCTCAGGTCGCAACCACAGGCGCACAGCATCCGCCTCCTCAAATTCTACTGCCATGCAACACAAGTCGAACGGCTCTCTTTCCTCCTTTGCGGACTTTGTCAGTGCCCCGGGCCGCCATCCGAGAAGGTCCAAGAACATGGGTGGCAGTGTCGTGGCGAGGGACAGAGGATTGGATATCGAAGAGGTCATCTTCGATGAAGATGAATTGACATACGTGTCCGGTTCGTCTTCTCGCACCCACTCCAAGCTCGATACCGAAGGAAGTAGTACCGCTGCTAGTACTGATGACGAACGAGGTAAACACGGGCCTGACTAGAGCACAGTATCCTACCGTTCTTTTGCTTCTTACTATCCCTTACTCCGTTTTTTTCTTACTGTGACAAGGCTATATCGTTTTTATTTGCCCTATAGCATCATCGCAATTACAATCACTTGATAAACCGGCAGAGGATTATCAAGCAGAACGCTTCCATATATATACGAACGTCTCCATTCCTCTCTTTCCCTCGACCTGTCTCCATTACATTCCTTCCTATGTCTTCATTGACAGTGGATCGTTCCCGATGCTGGAACGATAGACAGGTTACGAATATCTTCGCCCTTCCCTTCCCCTTATCCTCCTGCTTACCGCTGTTGGTCTTCTTCAAGCATGGCTTCCTTCTTCTTCTCCTTCTTCTCAATATCAACATTAGTGTCGCATGGATTAACACCAATGACAGTATTCAAAGTTGTAGATCGAGTGAAATCAACTGTTCCACATCCAGCGCCAAACTCACGCACTTGCATAGACAAAGCCTCAGGATCGGAGGAGGCTTCGGCATTAGAACCTTCCCCAGCCATTCGCCGACGTAAACGTCGTGCACGTGGATTCAAGATGAGAGCAGCGAGAATAATGATAGAGTCCATGACCTATACATAAGAAAAAAGAGCACAAATCAATTATATGTCGAAGGTAATCAATATCCACTCACAGGAACGGAGGTGTAACTCGCCGCTGCAAGGCCATCAAAACTACTTGAAAACGCCAATGAAAGGTCGTTCAGAACACCCCCAAGCATATCAATAGCAATAAAAATATAAGATATTCCTTTAACCTCGCCCAATTTGTAAATCTCCCAATATTGGGGTAATAACCCTGCAGCTATGGTTATGACAGAGAGAATACCAAATAGTTTAACAGGGGCAGAGATTCCACGTTCGTAAGCTGGCCGAGAGACGAAAACGAGCAGGACTTCCATTGCACCAACGAGAATCATTGCTCCAACTGCCATGAAGACTGAAAGACGCTTCTTGTCCTGGCGACGAGGATCATAGTACAAACACTGTGAATATTGAATGGAATGGGGACTGAGAGTCAAGAGAAGGGGAGGAGACATACCTGTCCCCATGATAAAAACGCCAAGAATCCAAACAGCTGAGGCTGCAGTTGAAGCGGTATATTGAGACGTTGGAGTACAGCATAAACACCTAAGAGAGCTGATGAAAAGCCCCATATTAACCTATAAAAATTCTTTGTCCTGAGGATTCGAAACAAAAATGGCAAAATACAAACATCATCCAAGGAGAAAGACCAGCTGTATTTTTCTCTCGGTAGCTTTTCCAAATTTGAGGTATAATTTGACCACTCCAACAAATTGTGCCTGTACATTGAACTTTCATTGGATGTCACTGGAAAAGAAAGCGAGAAAGACTTACCCATTATGCCAAGCACATTCTCAGCAATGGGATTCGGTGCCATGTCCTAATCGTTCTATCCTTTCGCAGAACTTCGTTGTAGAGATAACAAATGGTTTTGAAGTGGGGAAAAAACAAACCACTAATCGTTTTTTAAGGAGTTCCTAAAGGCATGAACTAGGACACAAAAAAAGATGGTACTAGATAAAAGTAGAATGGACATGCCTGATCTTAAAATTGGAGGAGAGGAATGCGAGTACTCGCAGATAGAAGTGTAAATTGCTTACCAACCCTCAAAATTGTACCGGAGTCCAATTATCTATCGGCTCCGTTCCTATATTAAGTTATACATTCGCACACCACCAAGCGGCAACCAGATAAACTTTGACTTGTGAAGGTTAGAAGCTGAGTGAAAGCTCATTATGAGTATCAAGTTATCTCATCTCAAAGTGATGCGAATCATGAAATGGAATTTAGTTTAATCGAGATGGGATTCAGGTAGTATTAGGGTGTTTGGTTATCGAACGAGTCATTTAGCTCAATAAACATTTGATTATCAGATGGCACCTAAGAAAAACATCATGCTTATTCATACTCATGCTTATTCATGCTTATTCATACTCATGCTTATTCATGCTTATTCATACTCATGCTTATTCACACTCATGCTTAAGTATGAATGTGATACAATCAGCACAGCATGACTAAGTGATGATGCACACTTAGTCATAAGTTCTATTTATATTTTTATATCAGTGCAGCATACATACATATTCATATTGTTTTTTACTTGTCTTTGTATCCAGCTCTCTACTAATAGCTTTATTATATTGGTAAGTAGTTATCAGTTGTTCATACTACACTATGCTACTGCACACTATTTCTTTCAACAAAAACTCAATTCACTCACAGTAGTATTGTGACAACTGTTTATTCTACTATGTCATCACTAGCAACAAAGCTTTTAGCTCCAAAATTCTGCTACTAGTAGAGATGTAATTGGTATTAAGAATTGTCATCTCAATTTGTTGTATTTGAATACCTTATGAGATTTTCTGAATTATATTCAATTAATAGTCTAGCATAGTTACTCTGTAACAATATGTTTGTTATGAATCAAGGCCCTTAGGGTTGGACAATGAAGTAACCTTGTATAGGGTTTGCACAAGAGAACTCAATGGAGAACTCTGTACAGAATAGTCTACCTTTGTATACTAGATCCTTATGGTCCATGCTAGCTATTTCTAACCTACCCTAAACAACCAGGTGTTAGCCATGAGGTTCCCATGTGGTATGACATCATTCTTCTAGAACTCTCTCTGTATCATGTGACCCCCTGCTGTTACTAATCCTAGTCCTACATGCTAAAAAATAGAATAACAAGAGAATAAGATAGAAAAGGGAATGGAAGAAAAGAAAATGAAATGAAAGAAACTAAGTCCACTTTCTGCAATCTTGACAATGTTATGATCCTAATGTTAGAGTTTGTTTTCATAAATCCTGACTCTGGATTAAAGACAACCTAGATTGTTATAACAACTGCCTTAAATTATATTAGGTTCATATTTAGGAAAAAGTCTATAATGTTTGAAATAGAGTTTGGATCAAGTATATGTTATAAAATGACTTTTTAAGACATTCAAGATATTTATTTTTTTATATGCAGATGAGATCTCTTATCAGTCTTAAATATGTTCTATGTCTATACATGCTTATACTATTACACCCTGATCTGGCCACATCTATCTTAACCTACATATAACATTTTCCTCTTATTTACACTATCTAATTCCTTTCTGTAAGAGAACAACAAATTCCAAACTGTTGTGGCAACCACTAGACCAATGTCCAATAGCAGCACTACAAGTAAATCTCTTAGGTGGATATCTAGTGGGGAATATGAGTTGTATAATTCATAAGAGAACTCAACAGGGAACCACAACAGTATTCTACTGACTATTTATATAAAGTATCCATGGTCTATACTATGACTGTGCATTCTACCCTAATATTTATGCTCTGTCCTCATGTTCATTAGTAATCTACCTCATATCCTATTATTCATCCACCTTGCATCTACCTCAAGGCTAGCATGCCATATATATGTGCTCTGATGTCATACCCTAAACCCTACTCTTAATCTCCATCATCCATGCATGCACCATGTGTACATCATGAGAAAACCATGTTTCTTGATGTTACTCTATCTCTAGACTCTTCTCAATCCTTCTAGACTATAAATCCTTCCAGACTGCTCTAGGCCCTATGACATAATGTCATGTGACTTCCTAATCACATGCCTTTTCTCTTCTGTTGTAGACTAATAATAATACTACTATCTATATCTTATCTTATCTGTTCTTAAGTCTATCCACACTTTCTCGTTTTATAACACAAACCCTGGATCTTTGATAACAGAGTTTATAAATCCTGATGTCCAACATAAGACTACAAAGTTTGTTATATTCCCTCTAGTACTACATCTGTTAAACTCCAACTGTCAGGAGTATAGTATGAAGTATATATATAGTACCAGCCAGATATCAAAGCTAAGCTTGACATTGTGCATTTTTAGCATAACTGATTTAGTGGCTAGTCTGTTCCTAACACCAACCCCTACTAGCATTCTCCTAAGAATCATTCCATATCTCCAATTACTGTCAGATGAGTACTTACTATTTACAGACATTATTTTAGATGTTTCTATCAAAGTGTCTGATCATCTAGATGCTAGCTTTTTTATTTAATTTTCTTTTCTTTTCTTTTCCTTTCTATTTAGACTTAGGGTTAGGGTTAGAGTGACATCATGATCATACTATCATACATCAGTCACAAGTCACAAGGTCACCAAAAAAGAATATAGAAGGTTTTGAAAGGATGACATCATACAACATATGTAACATATGTTAACTTTAAGGCAAATACATATGTTATGATTGATGCCTCCTGGATACAGCATGGACTTGAACAAAGAGTAATGATAATATGATCGGCTGTACCACAAGTATTTCAGTCAGTGCCTCATATAGTAGGTGCAATATCCTTGTGCTAGCCTCATGAACTATGACTCATCTCCTCATGTATATATAGCATAGATACTGCTCTGTACTCTTTACACTTTACCATTTATAACATTCCCTTATCTTCTTCTCAAGTCTTTGTCTAAGTGCAACCTGAGCTCTAGCTTAAGGTTACAACAACATGGTCATTTAGGGTAGACTAGAGAAGTAGTAGCATGGACCATGATAATTTAATATATAAGATAGACAATCCTGTACAGAGTTCTCTATTAAGTTCTCTTGTGTTAACCCAATACAAAGTTCATTTGCTTGACCAGCCCTAAGGTCTTGAGTTTGTAACAGCTGGACAAATTTGCACAATTGAACTTGCATTGGAAAATGCTCATCAAACTATTTTTAATGATATATGGTATATCTCATAGTGATAAGTATTCATGAAATACAAACATATTAATATAGTGATATAATTAATTACCTTCTAAAATTAGCCTGAAAGCTCCCATCAGGTTTGAGTTTTGATCATATGATGGAAACAGCTTGCATATAGACCATTACTCTTTTGTATATATATCTCTGTGTCTGAGGATTAGATCTTAGACTTAACAACATTAATTTTCATTATTATTGTTATTATTATTGAACTTCTGAATCACTCCTAAACCTCTGAGAGTACATCCAAGGTTCAGATATCACAAATAAGTAAGTAGCTTATTTTGTGATACCTTATTCTGTTCTCTTAGGTTTCTTGGAGATAAGTCTTGTCTTTAGCATAGTTGTCAATGTTAGCTTAGGTTTTCTGAAGCAAACTCTGTGAACTCTATAGACTTTTGTCAGTTACTATTATGACTCAAAGATCTTTGAACAGATCAATAAATAGAACTTTGTATTAGGGTTAACATAAGAGAACTCAATAGAGTTTACAGTATAGGATAGTCTATCTTATATACTATAGGATATGGTCTGTGCACACATTACAACTAATCTACCCTAGGGTATATATGTTTTCCATAAGACTAACATATTATTGCTATGTTGTATAGTATCACTCATTCCAGATTCTTTTATGATGTTCTTTATGATTATGTAACTTATGGCCATGTCAGGTGACTGTGACCATTTGTGACAATCACTTGTGACATCACACTAACCCTAACTCTAAGTACTTTAAAAAAATTATTCAAGTCTATTGTCTTCAATTCTGATAGTCACACTAACAGAAGTCTAGATTAACAACTTGTGTTATCTAGATATATAGAACACAGAAGTCAGAATGACCTTTAGCTTTAGCTTGTATATTATATCTCTATTAGTTATACTAGTCATATATTTTGAAAGAAGTACTCAAGATGTTCTAGTAGACAAGTTCACTCAAAGATGGGAGGTATATTATTGTTAATGTTAGAAAATAGTGATAGTTTTAGTCAATTTTCAGAATAAAGCTTTATAGTTTAACTACTGTCTTATATACTAGTATACTATCTAAAATAGTTATCTAGGAATAGAGACTGTTAAGTGAGTTACTCTAGTTTTAGGTGATTCTTAGATATCTGGGATAAAGTTTCATGGAGTTGTCAAGGATCCAGTGAGAATATCTGAGATGGAATGAAAGTAGTGATCTGTACTAGAAAAGAATAGAAAGTGTGAATGGAATAGGTGGTATTATTTGTAAGTTGGAGCAGATGTGGCTGGATTAGAATATGACAATCAGTTAGTATATATTAAAGCAAGAGAGATTAACTAAAACTTAATCTACTTAAGGTTAGCTGTTTATATGAACTACAGTGTTTAAAAGTTCAGACAATAGAATTCTGCTACCTTTTTCAATATGAAGATATTCAATATACTTTTCTAAGAGTTGGCTTCTAGTCCGAAATCTTTCTACTTAATAAGATACTGATATCATCTGCAGTACCAACAACTATTCAGGACTCTTTTCACTTTCTACTTCTCTTTTTGATCTACAACAATGGAATCTGGTAGAAGCAGAGTATATTGACCTGGTATTGGATCTTCAGAGGTAATAGTAAGTTTCACTATATAGAATACCAGATATAGTCTTTTTATTGACAGAGATATTTTCAACCTATATGACATTAGACCTACTTATTATCTAAGTTAAAAACAAAGATAGTGTTAGGAGTATAGTATAAAGAGCATCAGTCAGATGTCAAAGCTAAGCTTGATATTGCATACTTTTAGTGTAACTGGTTCAGTAGCTAGTCTTAACATAATATCAAGCTTTCAAGTAGTTGGTGGTTTAACTTCCAGTAGAACTATTCCCTTTAAATAGACAGTTATTTGCATGGAAGTGTGATGTGATTAGGAATGTTACTAGTGATGATACTAGTTGCTTAGCTATACATCTTCATTAAATTAGATATTTTGTAAAGTAGAGTTTTGTTATAATCCTAAGCTTAGCTCAGATTATAACTAATATCAAAATCAAAGATGGTGGACTTGTTCTTTTTCAGTTCTAGTTTCTTACTTAAAAGTCTTTTCTATTTTTTTTACATAGATTTTTCTATCTCTTTTCTTTTTTTTCTTTATTTCTTATTTTAAAAAGAATAAGATGACATAACAAGTTGCGATAGCCATTATGCAAATTACAAAGGTCACAGTCATGGTCACAATATCATATAACACAATAAAAGAGTGATGTTATATATCATAAAAGATATGATTAAACTTATAACATTTAGGATAGGCTAGATATAGGTGTGCATAGACTATACACTAGAGGTATATAAAGTAGACACATCTGTACTCAAAACCTTACTGAGTTCTTTCATGCTAAATAATACAAGTTCCTTCTTTTAGTTAAACTCTCCATCTTAAGTTGTAACAACTAAGGCAAAGACTTGAGAAAGGATGAAGGAGATGATTAATTGGTAAAGTGTATAAATACAGGCCTGTATCTACTACTATATATATCTATAGACTATGAGGAAAGTGTATGATGTTCATAAGTAATACACAAGAAAGAAATGAGGAAAACATAATAAAACTTCTACTATTATATGAAGTACAGTAGAAGAAATATGAGTTAAAAATGAAGCAAACCCTAACATATGTTCAGAATGTATTTACCATAAGATAAACATCTGTAGAACATGAGATAGTGATTATAGTAATCATAACAAGTTTACTGGATTCTTTAGATTGTCAAGGCTCTGAGACTGTGATATATAGTATAACCCTTGAGTGCAACTATTTATATAACTTCCATGTAGCAACTACATATCTTAAAAGAGAAATATTGTCAGAAGTATAGTATAAAGTATATATATAGTACCAGCCAGATATCAAAGTTAAGCTTGACATTGTATACTTTTAGCATAACTGGTATAGTTGCTAGTCTGTTTCTAATATAAATGATAGTAGACTTTATTTATTTTTATTTTTATTTTATTTTTTATTTTGAGCTTAAGTAGAAGATATAAGGTAATATTATATATAATAGTCACAAAGGTCACAAAACATGATGGAAGCATGACAAATGTCATAGAATTGTCACATGATTATGTAACATATAAAAAGTTATAGAAGATTCTAGAACAGATGATGTTATATAGTATGGTAATAGTATGTTGGCCTTATAGAGTGTATATAGACTTTAGAATAGGTTAATTATAGTGTACATACAGACCATAGTCTGTAGTATATAAGGTAGATTAGTTTGTACTTAGAACTCTATCAAGTTTTCTTATATTACTTAATATAAGAATGTACTTTTATCTAAGATCTAAGCCATAATAGATAGATATTCAGTATCTGTTGTAGTATCTGGTTATATCATCTTGAGATTTATAAATAGCAGCCTTAGCTTTCTCTGAAGTAGACTTTATTTGTTTTATAAACTATATTACTCTCTTTAGCTTAGATTTCTTTTAGTAGAGTTCAAAACCCATTCATAGAAGGTATTTGGTATTGAGAAGAAAGAGAGATTGCTATATAAATAGTTCAGTAATGTTGTTGTGTTGGAATTATGCTAACAGAAGAAGGTTATACTAGTTGTTTTATTATTTCCCTATGAAGAGCTGGAAATACTGGTTAAGCTCTTAATTCTACTGTTTAGTTTGTCTATTACTATAAATTGAGGTCCATAGTTAGAAACAACTCATGTAGAAGGTTATGAAACTTTTATATATAGTACAGAAAAAGTTTAGCTACTTTTTCTATGCTTACTGTAGTGTGAGTCAGAATAAAATAAGCAGTCTTGAACACTGAATTTATATCACATTCAATCATCTATTAACCTAAGAACTAGATTCTATACTCCTCATTAATTCTATGAAGTTCCAAACAATATCCTCTATAGTGCTTGAAAACTCAGAGTATGTATAATAGTAGATTATTATTAGATTACCATTTTATATATTTAAAAACATAGTCTACCATGTACTGATTGTTAACTTGAACTGTGCTATACTCATACTATCCACTCAAATTTTTGTTATCCAAAATTCAACCATACAATGTATAGACTATATGTAATGTTATTTATTGAAGCCAAGATTGATCCATATATATAGCACTCCATCTGTACCTATTCCAAAGTCTACCCTCATTTAAGTTTCTTTCCAACTCTGTCTTTTGTACTAACATCACAGATAAAATCAGTGAGTGTAAATTGTTACAACTCAAAGACCTTAGGGTTGGTCAATAAGAAGAATTCTTATATTAGAGTTAACATAAGAGAATTTGATGGAGTTCTTAGTACAATGTATCTACCTATATATACTATAGTAATAATCAGTGCTCAACTATTTCTAGTCTGCCCTAAAGATTATGTGTCAGCCATAAGGTTAACATGTATTGTACATATTATATGATATTATTGTTCTCAAACCTTCTATCATGTTTCATGTGACCATTGTGACCATGTCATCTGATGTGACTGATATGTGACAGTATGGTCATGATGTCACTCTAACTCTAACTCTAGATCCAAAATAGAAAATAAATTAAAAAAGGAAAATAAAAGAAAATTAAATTAAAAAAACTAGAGTCTAAGCTTGATATATCTAACATTACTTCCTCTTCAAGGTTCCTACTCCTGGAGGAACTTCTTGCTTTATTTTTCTGTCTCATTCTATTTCCCCTCTTCTATCTGTTCTAGTTTCTCTTTAACTTTTTTAGGTATTTGTTTTCAAACTTCCCATTATTCCATCCATACAATATTCTTGCTTTATACTTCTCTGGTAATTTTCCCCTTCTAAAGTCTTTTTCTTCTGCCATATCTAACTTCTCCTGCCTTCTTACTTCTGCATTCATTCTTCCTTCAAACTCCACCACTAATTTTTTTTACATTTTTCAAATCTTCCTCCTTCTTACAACTATTATGTTCTGCTGTAAACCCCTTCTATTATACTAAGTACTTCACTACTCCCCTTACTTTTTGTTTATTTAATATCCTTTCTACTTTCTACTCCTCAACTTCTTCTACCTCTATTAGTTTCATCTTTTTTTCTTTTGTCCTCCTATTTGATCCTGGTATCATACTACCCAACTGACATTCACTACCAGATAGATTCTCATCAAAGTTTGTAGATGTAATTTGACCACATTGGTAGATACTATCTCCCCAATAATATATGGACTAATATATTGATCCACTAATTTCCCTGCCAGTTATTCTTTGAATACCAAGTCTTTTCTTTCTGTGCTCTTATTAACACTGCTTCTGCTTCTTCTTACACCTTTCTCATTTTCTCTACAAACTCCATCGCCTTTTCTATCTTTTCTTTTCTCCTTAAATCTATACCCATTCTCAACTCTCTTCTATAATTTGCCATGAACGGAGACATCTTGGTTGTTGAATATGCCTTGGTGTTTATCACAAACTCTGCTGATACTAACCATTCTAGCCAATCTTTCTGCCTATGATCTATGAAGAACCTTAGATACTGTTCTAATTTCTGGTTCATTTTCTCTATTTGACCATCTATTTGTAGGTGAAAGGCTGTTAATAGTTTTGTTCCAATTTCTAATATGACATTCAACTCCTTTGTCATCTCTGCTGCAAACTGTGGCCCCCTATCCAACACTACACTCTCTGGCAACCTATGCAACTTTTATACATTATCTCTGAACAGCCTTGTTAATCCTTCTGCCAATGTCCCTTTTATAGTTACTATAAAATAAGTCATCTTAGACAACCTATTGCAGACTACTAGGATAGCATCTTTCCCAACTACTAACAGTAACTTTGTAATAAAGTCCATGTCAAGTTCACAAATAGTGGGCTTAGTTTTTCTTTATTTTCACTCCTATTTTCATTTTTATTTTCAATTTATTTTCTACTTTTCTATTTTTAGAACATAAGGTTAGGGTTAGTGATGGTCACAAGTCACAAGATGCATGGAAGGACATAGAAGGTTCTAGAAGGATGATGTCATACAATGTGTAATACACATGTTGATCTTAAGGCATGCACATGGTCATTTAGGGTAGGCTAGAATTAGCTCACATGGACCATTGGGTATTTGTATATAAGGTAGACTATCCTGTACAGAGTTCTCTATCGAGTTCTCTTGTGTTACTCTAATACAAGAGTTGTTTTTATCTCCCACTCTAAGGAATAAGTTCATAACAGTCCACTATCAGATGTGTTCATGGTTTCTCTGGAACTTCAACTTCTCTGCTGGTACCTCTGTCCTATTCTTCATCCTTTGATATATGTTATATCTTTCTACATATTTTCCAACATCTTTTGTAATCTCTGGCCACCAATAATTCCTCATCACTAACTCTGTCATCTTCTACTTTTCTCCATGTTCTGCTACCAGATTATTTTTGCTCTCAACTCTTTATCCTTCAGCACATATACTTTCCCCTCTCTCAGCACCAGTTCTCCCTCTATCTGCCATTCATCTTCTTTACTACTCTAACTATATCTTCATCCTTACTCCTAGCTTTTTTTATCTTTTCTACTATATCTACCTCAGGTCCCCCTATTACTACCTCATATAAATTACATAGCCAGCAGTTCTTAATAAATACCTGATTCTCATTATCTTTTTCTACCCCTACTTTCCAGTCTAGTTGTCTACTTAGTCTATCTGCTTTTCCTATTTTTGTTTCTGGAACATGCTTTAAAGTAAAATCAAATCTTAATAGATATAATGCCCAACAGGCTTGTTTACAGTTCAACTTCTGCGCCTTTATAAGATATTCCAAGTTCTTATAGTCTGTTTAGACCTTGAACTTGTACTTGGCATCTTTCAGCAAATGCCTCCAGTTTTCCAATTCCCTTATTACTGCCAACATCTCCTTATCATGGATCTTGTAGTTTCTCTCTGTCTCATTTAGAGATTTTGAGAGAAAAGCTACTGGTTGCCACTTCCCATCTTTGTATTCCATTGATAATACTCTTTCTGTAGTATAATTCAATGTGTAAACTTCCATCTTCATTTTTTTATCTAAGTTTAGTGCTGCTAACACTGGTTCTTTTGTAAACCTCTCTTTCAACTCCTTAAACACCTTTTCCTGCTGCTTTGCCCATTCCCACTTCTGATCTTTCTTCACCATGTTGTGTAATGGTCTAGCTATGAACACAAAGTCCTTGATAAATCAACGATAATAATTCACCAATCCTAAGAACTTTTGTATATCCTTGACACAATTTGGTGTTGGCCACTTCAGAACACCCTTTACCTTGTTTATTTCCATCTTAATTCCCTCTGGTCCTATTACAACTTCTAGAAATCTTACTTCCTTCATCTTTCACTTGCACTTCTCCAGCTTTACATACAAATTGTTCTTAGCTAATCTCTTTACTACATTTTCTACCAACTTGTCATGTTCTTCTTTCAACTCCATACCAATAATTACATCATCAATGAAGCTCACCACTTTTCCAGTGTTGATGAGATCCTGCAAGATTTTGTTTATCATGGTCTGGAATGTTGTTGGTGAGTTTGTCAGTCCAAATAACATCACTATTGGTCCAGATAACCCTTCTGGTGTTGTGAATGCCACCTTCCACTCATCTCCCTCCTTTATTTATACATTATTATACTCCCATCTCAAATCCATTTTTGTAAATACTTTCTTTGTACCTATATTTTCTACAATATTCAAAATTAAAGACAAGGGGTAGTTATTCTTAATTGTTCACTCATTTAAATATCTATAGTTCTATACCATTCTCTTCTTGCTGTTCTTCTTTCCTACAAAAAACACCAATGCTATTTGGAATGACTTTGAGAGTCTAATATACCTTTTCCTCAGTTGTTCAAATATGAACTCGCACACCTCTTCTCTCTCTTCTCTTAACAACAGATACACCTTCCCCTTCTTCAATACAAATACTTCCTTTATATGAATCACATGATTCCAAAGCTTTCTTGTGAGCTTCTGTTTACTTATCTTCTTGCTGAAGACCTGGATCTACTTATGAAATTTCTCTAGGACCAGCTTTCTAACTTTCTCCTCTGACTTCACTGCTTCTTCCTTCTTATTCCAAATCTCCCATTCCTCTGCTACTTTTCTCACTTCCATCTTTCTCTTTTTCTTTCTTTTTCTCTTTTTTTTTCTTTTTTCATTCCTACTTTTGTTTTTCTTCTTCCTTCTGTTTCTGCCACCCTAACTTTTTCTGCTTTGGCCTCCACTACTTCCTATATTTCCCTGGACACCTTGTCATCTTTACCTCTCCTACTCTCTAGTCAATCTCAAGATTGTGGAGAGCTAGCCACAGTATTTCCAAGATCACATTCCACTTCTACTCTTCAATCACATCAATCTTTGTTCTCTCCCTATGTCCTTAATGATAAATATTGACCTCCATAATATTTTCAATTGGCCCTTCTTTATTAAACATATCATCCACATTTCTTACATATATAGGGTTTTCAATTTTTTTAACTTAAATTCTTGTTTCTTAGTAAACTCTAAACTCATTACTAATCCTATAGCCCCACTGTCTAATAACATCTCCACTGTTACTCCTTCTTGTATATCAATCCTTTCTAGCCCAATCTTCACCATTATTTTTCTCAAGAGTTCTCTATTGTTTAGGTCACAGCAGGATGTATTATCTATTACCCTAGAGAGTATTGTGTACCTACTATTAAGACTTAATTGAGGAGTATTAAGTCTCAGTTCCCATTTAAATTATTATTCTGTTCATCTCCTCTCTCCATCATTCCTCTTTGTCCATTATTCCCATTTCCATATTCCAGTCTTCTTTCTTCCTCCATTCTGTTTTCCATGTCCCTATTCCTGCAATTTCTCACCAAGTGTCCAAATTCTCCACAGTTATAGCAGTTTCTGTTCTCTCTGTTTATATCCATAGCATATGAGCTGTGTTGAGCAAACTCTGCCCTCTGATTAGGGCACACCATAACCACATTTGTTCTCTCTACTCCCTCTATTAGAGCAGATCCTGCTGGCACCTGCTGTTGAGGCATCTCTTGCCTCCTCAGCCAAATTTGGGAGCATGGCAATTGCTGCCTAGATATCCCTACATTGTTCAATCTTGGAGCTAGTGCTCTATTATCTCTTCATTCCTTCAGTCTTTCTCTCTCTCTCCTGCTTTCCCTCCAGTTCCTATCCAGTGCAATCACCCTATCATACTATTGCTCAATTGAGCCTGGCTGCTGTCCTGACTCCATGAGCCTTCAGCATATAGTAGCATTGATTCCTCTTTTAAACTCTTCTACTAGCAGTCTTTCTTTGTACCCACTTCTCTTTGCTGTCCTTCTAAACTCCTGTACAAACTCTTCCATCATCTTTTCTCTCTGTTCCAACCTCTTCAACTCTACTACTTTTACTGATTCTTCATCTCCTTCTCCAAATTCTTTCCTTATATCTGCTAAAAATTCTCCTACTGTCTTGTATTCCAACAGTCTCCCTTCCAAATCCTCCAACATGTTATCCTTCCATACATCTGCTGATCCCTCCTATACATATGAGAGAACCTACTGAATTTGCTCCTCTACTGCTCTCCTCATCTTCATTCTGATATATAGTCTGCATGCTGTCACAAATCCAGAGACTTTTGATGAAGTCCCATCAAACACTTGTGGCCTTGCCACTTCTGTGCTTGTTGCTGCTGCTGCTGCTCTCTGTACTACTGCCAGTTATGCTTGCAGAGCTATAATTTGCTCTTGTAATCTTATTACTTGCTCCATGCTGAGAGTTGTGTATAGTGGTGGTAGAGGTGAGTTTGGTAAAGGTAATGAAGATTGTGAGGGTGGTAGAAGTATTAGAGGTCAAGATATAAAAACTAGTAAAGTAGAGAAGGCTGTACTACCCTCACTCTCACTTTTGTATTCCGACAATAACAAAATCTCTATATATGATAGTAGGCTCTCTTTTTATCCTACCTATATATTCTACCAACTACTTCTTCTACTGACTACTAATGCTAGATAATTTTGGTTTAAGAAACCTGTTCTACTCTGAGCAGTGTTTTAAGAACAACTACTGTTTCTCTATATAAACAAACCACAAGGAGATTTGTAGCATAAGACTGATATGAGAAAAGGTAGCTATCACATCCACACAAGGTAATACATCTGAAATGTACTAGTGGGCTTTGGTACACACAAACAGCTAAGCTTTGTCTGCTTAGCTAATATACCCCTTAAGCCTAAGGTTTAGCTATATCTTTTTGACTAAAGAATAGTATTATATTTTGATCAAAAATAATGAGAGAATTAGTGAGAGAGGGTTTTATGTTGGATAGTCTCAAGAAAAGGTATTGAGTTCTAATATTACAACTTAAAGACCTTAAGGTTGGTCAATAAGAAAATTTCTTATATTAAGTTAACACAAGAGAATTTGATGGAGTTCTTAGTACAATGATACTAACTAGTGATGGTCAGTGCTCAACTATTTCTAGTCTGCCCTAAAGATTATGTGTCAGCCATAAGGTTAACATATATTGTACATATTGTATGACATCATTGTTCTCGAACCTTCTACTATGTTCTATATAACTATTGTGATCATGTCATCTGATGTGACTGATGTGTGATAGTATGGTCATAATGTCACTCTAACCCTAGCCCTAGATCCAAAATAGAAAATAAATTAAAAAATAAAAATAAAAGAAAATTAAATTAAAAAAACTAGAGTCTAAGCTTCATACATTTGACATAAATTGTATCTAACAATTTACCATGTATTATGGGATGCTTTGGACATTAACAATTTTATTTTATTTTATTTTATTTTTTCTGATTTTATATAGATTTTCTTTTTCTTTTCTTTTTCTTTTAGATGATGAAGAGGCATGTGACACAGAAGTCACATGACAGGTCACATGATATGATGTCATAGGCCTAGAACATAGTGGAAGGGTCTGGAAGATGATGTTAGGACATATGGAGACAACATGGTGGCCTTGAGTAGGAAATGAGGCAGACATGAGGATGCAACATGGACATAAGGGTAGGGTTAATTATTGTTAGCACAGACCACATGTAAAAACATATATATAGGACTCTAATTTAGCAGGGACTTCTTGTTGAGTTCTCTTGTGAAATTCCCACATTATATCTACTTAAGAGATTTACTTGCTGTGTAGTCATTGGTCTTTGTGACTAGTGGCTGCCACAACACCAGGGTCATCATTGTATAGAACCCCATAGACTTTGAAAGCTTAACAATAAAGTCTATGCTGATTGTTCCCTATTTTATATTTATATTACAAAATAAACTACTCACTAATTGTGATACTTGAAACTTAGATAACTTAATAATAATTCAGAGATTCAGTATAAAGAGATAGCAATAATAGATAATAAATAGTGATGGTTCATACACAATCTATTTCCATCATATAATCAAAACTCATATCTAATAGAAACTGTTATCTGTTATAGTAAATATCAGGCTAATTTTAGAAAATAACTAGCTATGTCACTATATTGATATGCTTATATCTTTATGAATCCTTATTGCTATGAAATATATTGTATATTATCAAAAATAGTTGATGGGTACTTTTCAATGCAAGTTTAATCATGCAGATCTGTTTAGCCATTTATGAGATAATAGCTAACAAAACTTTACAGTTACTGATAGCCTGATATCTCAGTTGTTTGTTATTACTTTTATACATCCTATATATATACAAATAGACCTTATTTAGGGCTTTCCAGTACAACTTGATTTGTAAGAATCAGTTTACTAGTTATGGAGATATAAGTTAGATAAAGTTTATAACAGTCAATTACTTGTTAAACTTCTTTACTAAACTTTCTAGCATTTTTATAGAACTCTATTCCAACATCTGAGAACTACTCAAATTCAGAGTAATCACTTACAGTATTTATTCTCTAGTTACTATCTTTTGAGAAGACGAGCTCTTATATAAAATTTCAGCATATAAACACTGAACCCTACAGAGTTCTTATCTTTTATTAGTCAGTAATATCTAAACACTATCAAACCTCATAAAGTTTGTTAAGCTAGTACCATTGCTCTTCACTATTAAACTTTATTATCTAGTGTTCTAATACTATCATATTCTACACATTACTGTTATAAACCTTCTTCTTTTCTTGGCTGATCTTCTAGATATTTCTATCTACATTCTTGACTATCTAAATACAATCATTTCTTGGCTATATTAACATTGTTCTGCCAGATTGGAATATACTTGAGTAGTATTTAAAAGTCACCTTTAAGAGTTCTTATTCTGTTCTCTTAAGACTTTTCTAGAGATAAGTGCTACTTGTAATTTATCTAGACAATATACTTAGAGCTTTTCTGGAGATCATGAACTCTGCTAAACTTTACAGACTTTACCCAATTACCCTAATATATCTTAGACAGAGTACAGTAGTATATAAGTTAGATAAATATACTGTAAATTATTATTCTGAAAATTGACTAAAACTAGCCTTTTTACCTAGTATTGATAGCAACATATCTTACTATTCTTTGGGTGGACTAGCTCTTATACACCCTCTGAAATATGAAACCAGTATAATAAATAAAGACACAGTACATAAGTGGAAGCCAAAAGTTGTTTGTTATCTATGATCTATATATTACAAATAAATAAAATGCTTATCTGTCTTTTGAAAGTCTACTATGGATCTTGGTTACCAAGATGTGAACTATGCCTAACAAGCATGAATTTTACAATGTAGTGACAAGTTCTCTTACATTCTTCTACTTATCACTTCTAAGATTATCTGTACTCATCTGTATGAGCTGTGCTCATTTACTTTCTCTGTTAGAATTAAAGATAGTAGACTCTGTTTTTATATTTCTTTCTTATTTTTACTTTATTTTTTTTATTTTTGGACTTAGGGTTAGAGTTACAGTATGATGTCATATATCAGTCACACATATCACAGTCATGGCTACATAATCATGTGATATATATAAGGATGTAGAAGATTCTGGAACAATAATGTCATACAATATGCTTATATATAAGGTAGATATTTTATATAAAAACTCTATTGAGTTCTCTTGTGTTAACCCTAATACAAGGTTCTTTTTTTACTTAATACTTTGAGTCTTGAATCATAACATTCTCATCATTTCCATCTTATCATCACTTCTCTTTTGTTTATTCATTTCATATTTCTGTTATTTTTCCCTCTACAATCTTTATAGTAACATCTACCTATATTATGATTTGAATAGATATGATGACCTTCTCCATTACTATGTAAGTATATATACTCAAATACCTGTACTTAGTTTATAGCTAGACTATGCTAAGACTAGTTTCTTTTTTCCTGGTTCTAGTAACTCTCAAATATACTTATTTATTCATCCTGAGTTACTGTGTATTAATCTGTTTGCCTAAAGTAAGTTATAGTCACTTCAGAATTTGATATTCTAGAAGGTTTCATTATTCCTAGCTGTTCCGGACCATGTCAGCATCATCATTACATAGTTAGGTCAGTAGTGTTCCTAATTGGAATGATCCTATAGAATACCTATACTTGAGACATCCACCACCTCTAGAGAACCTTATCCTATTTTCTTAGGTTCTTTCTAGAAGTGAGTTATGTGTACTGTAGT
>Ga0157363_1001143_pt1 | contig 21668 bp, 11 predicted proteins | sample AttsexASBM1_FD_111477 | JGI IMG/M metagenome (GOLD analysis project Ga0157363, IMG submission 111477) | Fungus gardens microbial communities from leaf cutter ant in Ribeirão Preto, State of São Paulo, Brazil - Atta sexdens ASBM1 | ecosystem: Host-associated > Fungi > Mycelium > Unclassified ... | reverse complement strand
TTAATAATAAAAAATTTAAATATTATATATATATATATATATATATATATATATATATATATATATATATATATATACATATATAATTCATATTGAATTATTTAAACATTAAAGATCCAGTTTCGATCGTAATAGACATTTAATTTCTAATTCGTATTTGTTGTCATGTACGGTCTAAAATAAGATTCTTATTGTTAATATACATTTATTTTACTGTGTAATGCCGTAAGAATACATTAGCTTTAAATATTCTCCAGACAATCCTCACGCAGCGCAGTCATGACTTGCAGTCTTGCAATTATTTACTTGGTTAGTGTTTAACATTTCGTTTACTTCTATGTTCTCTATTTATTCTTGCATGTTTAACAAGGCAGTCTAGAAGTGTAATTTTATATCGGAAAATCCAGAATTATTTAATTAATCGCATCTATTCATCCGTTATCCATTTATCTAATTAAGAAATAATATACGTCTGTATGCAGTATGCTTTGTTAGTCTCTATGTTAATTTCTTTGGTAAGAATTAATTACTCTTAATTACTCTTACTATAATTAATTACGTTATTTGCATATGAATAGTACGCGATATGGAACTGCCTTATAATACAACTACGCGTTTCTGTGTTTTAATCAGTTACTTTAATTATGTAACGAAGTATTATATATCGCATGATGTGATAAATTGCTTTATCCGTCGATCGTCTCTGTCAATTCATCCTATTATCCACGTCACGGATAATCTCCGCATACACTCGAAGTGACGTCACATCCTGAGATAAACGTCGATCGGTTGTCTGATATTCTGCAGTATTTTATATTGGCGAAACGTATTCCCGAAATATCTGCGTAAAAAATTATTTGTCTCTCAATATGATAAACTTCTTAACTTAAGTTGAGATATCCTAATCATTGCCTCTCTTGGATTCTACGATCATTCTCTCTTATCGAAATGAAGAGAGCAATTAACGCGCTAACGAGCCTTAGTTAAATGTATTTCCCTGTGCGCTCTTTTCTCGTTCGCCTCAATTTTAATCGCGTCTTCGATGAATAAAACCCGCAAGAAATAAAATACACGCATATGTGAATCAATAAAAAAAAATTATATTAATAAAAAAATAGATTTGTTAAAATTGCATTATCATAGTGTTTGAAAAAAACACTGTCAAACTATAAAACGTTTTATCGTTGCTTTACAATTTTAACGTCTTTATTAATTATTATATAATAGTAGATTTAAATCTGATGATTTTTTCTAAATCAAATTTTTAGCAAATTTTAATCTAATTAAAAAGAAGAAAAATTAAAAATTAAATTAATCGTTTTAATTCATATCTAAGTAAATTGAATAAAATATATACATGTAAAGAAAATGTATTTCAAAGATTCGAAAAGATTCCCTGAAATATTTACTTTAAAATAATTCAAATCCGCTCAATATATTATACAGAATATTATCCGCTCAGTACATTATACAGAAATCCCCAAAGATCGGGACCAAATTTATTACAGTGTATTAATAAGAAATAAAATATTCATAAACTTATATTCGAAATGCTTTATTAGACAGTTACAAACGTTTAAAGATTTGCGAGCAGAATATTATTATTTTTAATACAGTAAAAAGATCTAAAAGAATTCAACAGTTCTTATTTCGACGAATGGAAGCGTTTTTTCATTAAGCATTTTTTCATTTCTGCATACAGATCATTGAACATTTATTGTAATTATTGTAAAAATTGATTATTAATAAATAATAAATAAATATAAATATTCGAAAATTCTTTCTTTTGAATGCAGGTTTTCATTCATTGAACTAATGACTATCGAATTCTTTGAAATATTTTTACTGTATTAGAAATAAATGCATTTTGCATATAAATCTTTGAACGTTCATCACATTTTAATAAAGCATTTTTGGCCAAAAATTTATATAATTTATATCTTTTCTCTCATCCACTCATTAACGTACTATAAGTTTAATCCCGATCTTTGTGAACATTCTGTATATAAAATATATTTATAGTACCAATTTATAGTACCATTTTTCTGTATACAATAGAAAACTCAGCTATTTCAATTATTAAATTAACAAGCAAATTAATCACTTGACAAATACATATTTTCATTATATTCTTTTATAAAATATTAAATTTTAGTATTTAAAATATTACATTAATATTTCATATATCTATAAATGGACAGAATTCAATGGGATGGAAGTGCAATCGAACATAGCTATTTCATATATCAAATTTGTCACATAATATATATGTATATATATATATATATACACATATACATATTTTCTCTGATATCCTTTTTTTTATATAAACGTGTCATATTCTTTTTTATTTGAAATTAAATTCGCTCCTAAATAAATGATAGACTTAATAGAATAAAAGTATAACCAATATATGTAGCTACATTTCACGTATTAAATTTGCAAATAATCGTTCGATAACTATCCTTTTCAATATTTTTTTTTCATCAATTCCTTCTCATATTTTCTTTTTTGTTTTATAAATTAAATAAAAATTTTATCTGTACAAATAAATAGTAACAGTTGAATAAAAAAACATTATTTCAACAAATATTTCTCATAAATAAATAACGCGTAGGGAGACAACTGACTCGACTTGAGCGAGTTAATTTCTTTCGACTTTCAGTTGAGAAATACATTTACGTTTAGTTCGCGGAGTTTGGTTCTTCCAGCTTTTCTGAGAGAGGAGAAACTGTTCGATCGTATTTGAGACTTAACGAGAAGCTGTTAATGTCACGTCGCAAATGGGGTTGCATCTACATGCATTCGCTGCGCATACGTAGGAATAAACAATCTTTAGCTGCCTGTCGATCGACTTTCTCCCTCTTCTCTCTCTCTCTCTCTCTCTCTCTCTCTCTCTCTCTCTCTCTCTCCCTCTCTCTGTCTTTCTCACTTTTCCTATGTGATGATTAGCCCGGGGAACAGGTACGTTTTATGCATCCCCCAACCCCGTGTGAATATTTACGGCCCTTTCTAAGAAGGGCGAACGGAACTTCGAAGTGCCACGAGAGGCGCTATCGGATTCCCGAGTAATAGAGAAGCCCGTCTTGGGTAAATGTACGCGCCTTTGGAAACTCTGTAACGCGATAACCCCGATCTCGCGGCCTTCCTCAACCTCGCGGAAAATTCGGGGTACACTTTAATCGTATTATACAAATTTCGCGCGACACCGAACGGCATCAAAGTACATTCGTGGCGCATCTCGATGGCAAATCTCCGAGCCGTTTTCTTTTCCATTTTACAATATCATGAAACGGAGAGAGTAATTTATATTACGTATAGCCATTTAAAGATTGTAAGCACTAAAAGCTAAAAGAATTTTTTTTTTAATAATTTCAAAGCATTGAAAAAAATAATTTACGTATCCCGATTTCTAACAATTCAGCTTGACGGCCAACGGCGCAACGATACTAACAAAATATATATATCATTGAAAATTACAGGAAATTCTATTATCCTTGGTTATTCGCGGAAAATATTGCGCCGTTCATGGTGTGCTCTGAAATTCTCGGTCTTTGTACGCATTGCATTCCTAGCGCGGAATTTCGTTCAGATCCGATTCCGCGTACGTATATGCGAAAGTATGTCTCTGTGTGCGCGCGGATGTATGTTGGCCGATGCTAGGTCTTCGCACATAATTCTCAGGAAAGTCAATTTTCGCATTCCCGGAAGGACGAGGGATCGCGCGATAAGAATTGCAGAATGTATTCGCGACGTTCGTTCATCCGGTCGAACGGAATTTTTGTACGATCTATGGGATCGTAAAGAGTCCTGTGCTGACTATGTACGTATTTGTGTGTGCACGCACACACACACACACACACACACACACACACACACACACACACACGTGTGCCTGTGTGCGTTGCGAAGAAAGAATTACGCGCACGCGAATCAATGGCGCGCGCCGATAAGTTCTTCCTCGAGGGTCTCAATAGATTTGTCAGATACGACGAGATAGAAGACGGACGATTGAACGCAGATCGGACGATGCGATCTTTTGAATAGTATTTTTTTCTAACGTTCTCATTCGGCTTGTGAAACGGCATCACAGCTTCTGTAGATAAACAATTTTTGCAAATTATTCTTTAATCATCCACTGATCGAATCTTCTTTCATAAGAAACAACAATAATTCCCAAGTAAAAGAGTATCACAAGTAACTTATCATAAGTCGATCTAACTTCTGTCCATAATATTTAACATGTTTTGGATATTGTGTAAAATTATAATTTTTTTTATCCGACATTTTTATGAATTAGTTCTATTTCTTATAAACAATGCACCATAGGAAAAATTACAGAGAAAATTTAGAAAATTAAATGTTTAAGCTTTTTTATCACGTTCATCGATCTTGTATCATATTCCTTTCTTTATATTTTTCATAAAAATAAAATTTTTTATTTGATTTCTACAGTTCTATCAAAATTCAAAATATGGATATCTTCTCATTTGAATTTTGTAACGATTTTCCAGCAGTAGGGAGATCAACGATGATCGGAGTGCGTTTCTAGCGCGTAATAAAGCTATCTATCTAGCTAGCTATCTAACTTTCGTCGCTTGCGACCGTTCTAAAATGAATTTCAGTTTCTCCGCGTGATAAATGTCGCGGAACACCTCGGGAGAAGTTAACGATTTTCCAAGGTTCCATTTCGCTCTCCATGTTTCGCCCGGGCCCGAGACTAGTCGTAATAGAAATAACACGACGGTAAGCTGATTTCCGCATCGCCTGCTCGAAAGCTACATCGACCGAGACTAGCGTGTCGCAATCGTACACACGCTAATTAAGTTCGTAAATTACAAAATGACAAACCGATTACATTAAACATAACGCAGTACATCGTAGAAAATTGTCGCGAAATATTGACGAGCTCGAATCCGATTCAGCGAGTCTTTAAATCCAAAGCCGCGAGACTCACAGAATTTGTAAACTGCCGTTGGCGATCCGATTCCGACGGGTCGATGCGCCGAATTTCTTAACTCTATCACGTAGCGGGAACCTGTGGCGAATATGGTCGGTCTGAGAATTCCACTTCTATAGTCCTATCCTCGCGACAATCCTCGGTAATATGATCGGCTACAATTGTTTTCGTGTACATGAAAGTAGGGATTATTGTAGCATTACGCAATATTATTTTTTTATTATGAACTATAATAATCTTGGGAGAAATCACAGACTTTTTAATAAATTGCAGTAAATTAAACTGTGCATGAAAGTCAATAGGCACCATAATTATAAATTAAAACTTTAACTGTATATTTTCTTATAATTAGTAATCATTTACTAAATATTTACATTATAAATATAATGTTAATTTATATTAATTTATGTATATATTTATTTATATACACAAATTAATAATAATAAGTGATATTAATTGTTTAGAAAATAAACTGGATTATTTAATAGGATTAGATCAATTAATCTGTGATGGAAGATCTTAAAAAATCTGCCTAAACAGCTTTTGCTTTATACTATATAAAAAAATATATGTAAAAATAGGAAGTAATATAGAATAAATATACGTGCCAGTATCGAAAGAAAGGATCTGTCGACGACAGACTATTCGTTCCAGAACAAGCGAACATCGAACAGAATTTACTTGATGAAATTTCATTAATGAAATTAGCAAAGTCCAAAAAATGAAAAAAATAAAAGATAGAGCGACTCGACTCGATAAGGAATTAGAAATTAGCACGAGATCATGTACGGTGTGTCATATAATATGGTACTTTGACACAATTTGGAAACAAATTATGGAGGCATATTTCTTCAATAAAATTAATATATAATATATTAACAGGTATATTCATTAATTTTATTTTATTCATTCATCTTATAATTTATATTTTAAATCTACATTTTTATATTATTTGTTCACTTATGTTCAACAAATTGTGTTATTTTAACAATAAAAAACGTTAAACATTAATTTAACATATTCAAACAACATAATCACATTATGTTAAATCAATATTAGGGTATGTTAAAAAATTCAGTATAAAAATTTTAACAAAGACTGATTTTAATACAAAGTTTTTTATTGTAAAAATGAGTTTTTCAACTGTGAAAACATTTGTTTTTTTTTTTAAATCATATAACTAACAAAATGCATTTGATGTAAAAAATGTGTAAAAGATATCATTTACATGCGATGTGATTCATATCTGAGCGCACAGATTCGAGGAGTCACGCTAGGAGACACTTTCTTCATGTTTTGTTACGTTATGTTACATTACTCATATAGATGTTTTTAAACTATCCATTATACATACGTACTCTAATTATAAAAAAGAAGAGAGATTAATATTTAATAATGAAATATTAGTAAAAGTAAGTTTGGAAGTTCTATAACAGCCCTGTAAAGTTATTACATAAACTACTTTTCCTATAGTTACACAACATCCCTGTTTGATCTCTCTATTATTCATCGTTCCCCGGCATTCCCGACACATCTTCAACTGTGTGGCAGCGTCCACGCTGAGAAAAAAACGAGAAATGCTAAAATTGTAAGATCAATTTCTTCTCGGTTTCACTCCCTCATGTGTTCTCGCCTCTCTTTCACATCTCCGGTATACGTTTCATCTTTCCCTCCGTTTCAGCGGCTCAAAATAATCTCGGCAGAAGCCGGGACTTCTGGCCGGAGTACTAATTAAGCTCGCGTCTTTCAATTATTCTGCTATTGACAGTCGAGCAATCTAGTTTCGCGGGCACAAAGGACAGGCAACGACCCCTCGACCTCTCATCCACGACCTCCGCAACAATTTTGCCACATTCTGATTTGCACTTTACTTACATTTTAAAGTGATACGCGGAATCTCCGAAAAAAAATTACTGAATGTCGTCCTTTCATGGATCATGATTGCGATCGCGAATGACATAAAAAGTAGCCACTCTTTTTTTGTCGATGAGATACCAATAGTTTCAAAGTTACGTGGAATGCATTCTGTAATGTCCTTCGACATCGGCAATTTTAGCGATGAGAGTAGTAATCGAGAATACTGAGACTTGGTCTCTCGTTCGAGGGTGTCAAGCTGTTTCGCTTCAATTTCGTTCGCGTGTCGATGGCGTCGCCCAAGTTTCGTTCTATTCGCGCGCATTTCCCGATGAGTGGTCCAGAGTACTGCAGAAACTCGAAGATCGATCGATATTGGATTTGAAACATACGGAATGATTGGCTTTTATATAAAGAGACCGAATTCCGTTTGCGTATAAATATATTACAATATGCTAACATGAAAGTTTACAATTGAATAACAATGCATATAATTAATCTTTAAATGAAGTGGCCATAACATTCGAGATATTTCTTTAAAACTTTATTTTGGACAAGGATAAAAAATATTGCTCATAAATAGTTAGAAGTTCTAAAGTCTATTATCTACTATTTATACATTTCTTTATTTCATAAAGACGTAACTGTAAATTAAATTATAACATATATAACGTACTTATAAAAAATAAAATTATAAAATTAAAATTTTTTTTAAATATTCTGAGCACCTCATCTACTACTTCGGTATCTTTAAGAGTTTCGATAGAGAAGGAAAAAGGAACGAAAAGAAATAACGAAAAGAAAACATGATGGAAGACTAATCAATTATGAGAAGTCAGGATACGAAAAAACGGAATGGAATCATTCTAATTAGTTAGCTTCACTGTTTCCATTCTGTTACTGTTCGTTCCGCTTTTTCCTTTTTCATGAGGACTCTGCTGCACATACTTTTCGTAATAGTAATCGTACCGTAAAAATTAGCTAATTACAGTGAAGAATTATCAAAAATTTTCAGCTCTGATTAGTTAATTCCTACGGTCTTACAATTACTGTTACGGAAAAGTGTGCATGGTAAACTTTATGATACATACAAAAACGCAAAACAGTAAGATGTTGCAAGCAGTATGTGAATTACAATAAAGGACGTAAGATTCATTGCCATTGGTCAAATGGTCAGAAACATAAAAAAAAAACATAATTTTTCTATAAGTCTATTTTCTCTGAACTAATGTACAAATACACTTTGGAACTAAAAAAGTGAGATGGGTATATATTTGATATTTGGAGAAAGAGAGTTCTAGTGTTGTCTAGTGCAGAAATATAATATATAAGAAACAAACTGTGTTTCTGGCTTCATTTTAAATCATCTACCTACTTAAAGATTAATTATATGTACATATATTGTTTCATTTATAAAACTTATATAATAAGACTTTATATATAACATTTAAAATAACATATCACGCTTCGGGCAAGAAATATATTAAATTCTTCATCGCATAGAAATATATGGCATTGATAAACTGCGGAAATAACAAAAATATCGATATAAAAAAAACGGATGGATAAATTGTATGCTGGAAACGAAAGAAGGAGGTGGTACCATCGAATCTATTGGTCGATAGTCGCCGTCGATAGCGCGCGCCGATGCCGTCAACGATGGCCGGAATTATTGTAACGGCGAGTGACACCTTTGATCTCGTTCCGCGCGGATCGAGAGCGCGCCGAAAAATTGGAGGCGACGCGTTACAAAGCACGACATACGGCTCGTCGCCGTGCCGATACGCGCCGACAGTTTTCATATCTCGCGCGATCGATATACGTCCGCTCGAAAAATAATTGACGAACGCGCGCTCGCGGTTAGAGAGATATTAAAACCGATAGCGGCCGAATTGAGCTATTGTGCCTTTGGAATTCGAAACTTTTCGCCAGCGACAATAATCACGTATATAGTGGCATAACATACAGTCCCGAGAGTGGAACCTCCGTGTTGCAATGAAGAAGAGTGTCCGATGTTAAAGGGAGAGTCCCCTAAGACAAAGGGAAAGAAAATACAGAAAAGAGGAAATAAAAAGAAAGGAGGAATGAAAGGAAGAAATAATTATTTTATGAAAAGTATCTCTGAGGAAATGAAAATATTTGCAAGAAAATGCTGGAATGTAATTAAAACGAAAGAAAAAAAAAATAGAGAGAGAAATAAATAATTTATGTCGAATAGAAATTGCAATAATGTTCGCTGATTATGCCAGTGCTTGCGTGTATCCGACGAGTAAATATTTGTGTCAAATGCAAAATCGAAAGAGGAACACACTGTAGGCATATAAATACTTCCTTTTCACGTATATGCGGACAATATATCCGATTAAATATAACCACCAAATTTTGTAGCTCTAGACAGGTGTAAATTAAGCGTCACAAACGTAATTCCGCTTTGGATGCCAATTGTTTCGGGCGCGTTGAAAATGCATGCATGCTTGTTTGCTAAACGTTATCAATGTAATTTATTATTTATCACTGAATATTGGGTTCGGTCCAATGATGATATAATTTGCAAATTTCAATTTATATCACATACATTCTTCAATCCCCATGATTGCCATCATTTTGTTTGTTTAATTACGCGCGAGCATTGTTCCCTGTAATGCGTATGCATTTTTAAAATGACGTTATATAAAGCGTCGTGTAAATTAAATTATATCTTGCATAAAGCGCGCAAGTGGTGAATATCGGTGTTCGGCACCTGCAAAATGAAATTAACAAATTCACGAGCATTAGAGATAATAATGCACGAGTTCTAAGCTACTGCGAAATTTTCCACTGAGACTATTATTATTATTACTATAGCTCTCTCTCATACATACGCTCTCGCGTGTATATAATTCAAGAATTAACTATGTTAATCCTTGGCGTTGATTAACAAGCAGAACATCCAGATATTGCAGGAAACGAACTATATTTTTTCTCTCGCGAATTAGTATAAAAATGCCATTTCTAATTTCCATTATCTTTCTTGATTAACACGTATGTACGTTCGTATATAGCACAAAAACTGATATATTTTCCACCGTTATTACTACTTTCAGATAGCACTGTCTTTTTTATTCGTTAAGACCGCGTGATTTACGATAATCCTGATCTTGACATTCTATTCTCGCATGCCGCCATTCATCTTAAGCGCATCTTCGCAAATGAGAATAAAAGGATTGTAAATCGGATTTTTTTTAAAGAGTTAAAAAAAAGAAAATTTGCAGATTATACTTACAGAAAATTTGCAGGTTATACTTACTGCAAATTATGTTACTTTTTCTCTTGAGATTAAAATGTAAAGTAAGAGAAAATAAAGGAATAACGGGGAAACGATAAAACTTCAGAATCGTGCACACATATCTCGAACTAAAATGATAGATTGACTCGTCATGCACTGGATCGATTTATATATACGGCGATTGAAATTTTTATAGTGAAAAATGTATTGTAAAAGCGTATCTTTTCGCTATTATCCGCGCAGTTAGAGAGACATACAAACGCCATAACGCAATGGCATCGCTTGAGGCTATGCGATCTTGAGTAGCCCCGAGCGACTGGACGAAAAAAAAATATATACATGTCGCCGTGAAAATTGCCCGATAGTTCCAAATCGATTCTCTACTTTACGACATGTTCTCGAACGATCGAGCACGATCGGGCCCGGTGCCGTTGTCGCCGCCAGGACTGCATTCGCGCGGACTCGAGAAGAATTTCAACCAACCTGCGAAATCGGCGATAAAAGACGAGATTTGCATTCGCTGACGTCACGTTCTATGCCGACTGCCGCAACCAACGGCAGTAGTTGCCGTCGCCATTGCATCCGGCAACTCGTTTTCGATCGGGCTGTGAACGAGTTTGACGCGGAGGTGATGTCAGATACAGCTGTTTTGCTCAAACACTGTTGCTCAGATTATTTGATGATAATTCTTACATTATTTAAAATTAGAACTTTTGATACAATTCAAATATAATTTGAAGAGCTTTAATTAATTTTTTCATTTTGTTCATTTTTCTAGATAAAATAATCAAATTGCAATTTTTTTATTAGGAAAAATGTCGAATGTAGTAAAATTGTAACTCCATTAATAAGCTACATAATAAATTTATGAAATATTAAAGAAAATTTTGAATTATTGAACAAATATTTGATTATTTGACTACGTTTCTGAACCTTAAAAGTTTGGAAATCGCAAAACCTTTCAAAATTGTGATCGAAAGCTGACCTAATGGCAACGCCGTGCCACGTAAACTTTTCTCAGGTTTTATGTCGTGACAGGAGAGATTATACGGAAAACTTCGTAAGATTATGCCATCCGGATCGTAACAGCGCGAGTGTTAATATTAGACAGTATAGTGTGAGTCTCAGAGAGGTCGGCAAACTTTTGACACTTGCAGGTCACATTTATCTCTCGGCCTTAATGAAGGGCCTGTGACTGATGAATATTGTAATGAGACTGGAGGGCCGTAGAGGTGAAGTATAGCAAGAACATACGTACGGTCTATAAAACGCTTAAATATTAATGTAAGTTTTTAAATGCATTCACAAATATGGAATTTTAATTTATAAAAGGTGAAAATGAATGATTTAATAACTGCTACCCGTCATACTCTGACAGCGATGAATAATGTAAAAATGATTATTCGATTATTTTAATTCCCCAAATATAGCTAATTGAAAGACAAAACGGTATATTTCCTTTTAATAAGAGGTCAAAAACAAATATGGGATCAATAGCTTTTAAAAAATGAATATTTTTTGCGTACTTCTCACAAGTGTAATATACAGGGTGTAAATAAATAAGTGTCATATTCTAGGGATATATTTTCACGACCAAAAAGTATAAAAAAATTCATATCAACATGGATCTAGAAATGTTTTATTAATTTTTAAGATAGGAGGATTTTATTATTTAACAATATCAAATAATTAATAAAATAAGTAATGAATATTTAAACGATTTTTAACATTAAATAATAAAAATGATGATGAGTTTTAGAAAATCAGTGTTAAAGATTTTTCAATCTTTTTTTTTATAGTTGGCAATGATATATGCATGTGATGAGAAAGCTATAATGTTAGATTTAATTCTATTAAGAAGACTATTTTAAAGTTGTAAATGTTTAAATGTTCATTGAAAAAAAAGTTCAAATATGCAAATATTTAATAAAATATTCATTATTTAAATGTTTATTATTTGATATCGTAAAGCAATAATTAAATTCCTCCTATCTCAAAAACTGTCTAGATCCATGTTCATACATGGTAAACTTTTTTAATATTTGATTAATGAGGAATACATCTTTGAAATATTTGACACTTATTGATTTACATCTTGTATATATTTTTTTCTGAAGAAACATTATATCTATTATTCCTTAAAAGTTCAAGGAATAACTGCTCTCCCTAAGACATACAAGTGATGCCTTTCTTTACACAAAATTGGATTATTCAATGTCATTCATGACATCATCCATCGCGAGATGGAATCTATACAGCAGTGTGAAACCGCGGAGCCGTCGAAGTGGCAATGCATGTCCAAAGGCAGTATATTCTCATAGACCTAGTCCCAGGAGGTAGCTGGCTTTCACGGCAGTGCCGGAGGGTATTTATTTGCGTTCCGCCAATTAGCCAGCCATTAGTCGAGGTTGCGGCAACGCAGATACGTGGAGCAGATTCGTGGCAGAATAGTAACCCTCTTTGCCCTTTAGTACTTTTCTCATTTATTCTCCGCCGTTCTGCCTTGTAATCTACTTTTCTTTCTAATTCGTATATTAAACTCCACGTATACATACAAGAGCGTTACACGTAATTAAATTAATAATGTATGTATTATACTTATATGCTGTTAAGTCGTAAAGTAATTAGAATAATTAAAAGTCACAACGTTATGATTATTATTATTAGTATTTAATTCTCCTCTGTAATCTAATTATAAGTCTTTTTTTGGAATAAGTAAAATTTTTATTCTCAAATTTCTCCGGAATAAAATTAGAGAAGATTAAATAAAGGTTTTAATATTTAAAAAACTATTTAATAATGTAATAGAGACGTTGAAAATTCCGAGGTTTTCCATATTTTTTTTAAAGCCTAGAACAATGAAAAGATTTGAACTGAACAAAAAAGACTCAGATTGCAGACGGAAAGAGCAATAATGATTGCAAATGGAGAATTAATAAAGCTTAACTAAGCTTTATTTAAAAATTGATAAAATTGGATAAAACTGATTGAAGAAATAGCACAGTAATTACTGCACTTATTGTTAAATTACATTGTAGAACCTCAATGTATATCTAGAATATGCTTTTAACTTAACGTAACAAATTATTAAGCTAGAGAGAGTGATATTGTCGTTTATCTTGCATCTCATTTCTATTTTCTAAAAGCTTTTATCAGTAGCTTCAATGCAGACTTTGTATCGTATCGATGAAAATATGATTTCTTGTGATAGAATCAATGAAGTCTTTCTGTCCATTCATATTCATATTTTGCGCAAAATTATAGGACTACTTATCAGTAGATACGAATTAATGCACAACGCGATAGACTAATAGTATGAATAGATATCCGTTTCGCAAAATACCATCGAATATAATCGATACTGCCGCGTCATTAACAAGGTTCCGAGAGAAATTTGCATTCGCAGCGGTTGATATACGGCAAAACTACGTTCACGTTGGCCGTTCGTGTCGCTGCAACCGCAGCTGCCTTCGCCGAAGTCCTGCCTGCAGACCGAATTATGCGGTGCCGGGCATTGAGATCCAACAGTAGCGCTGCTGCTACATAACAAAGATATGAGATTCATTCAATTAGAGCATGCCGACTATACAGCGGTAGAATACAGAGGGGACACTCTGTAGTCCTGTGGCCGGCGATCCGAAGAGGAATGGACGCGGGGTGACGCGACGCGCGAAAGCGAGCAGTCGCTTAAACAAAGGTGACAATCGTTCGTCGTGATTCGCATAATTTCACTTGACGCGCGGTATTCCAACGTGCATCTCCGGTGTCGTGTTTGTCTCTTTACTTGTTGGATTTCTCCCTGTCGGCTCTCTCTGTCGGACGGTCCACTGGTAGTTTCAGCGTTTGCGAAGTCGCACGTTCAGCGTCGTCCTGAAATTATAAACGAGTCGAGCGGGACGACACTCCCGACACTTTGTGCTCGCTTAATTATTCCGCGGTATGCAAGACTTTCGGTGGATGCGCAAATTCCTTTGCCGAGTGCTCGAGTCGTAGCTAGACATTGCATAGCTACTGAGAAAGAAGAAGAAATTAATTGAGAAAAAAAATTACAGAAAAAATTAAGTATATTGATATTTTTTCAACGAATATAAAATATATACTAACACAAATAGAGTAACTCCAATATATATGCCAAAATGTCAAATATATTATATAATTTATCAAGTATTTTTTATTATGTTGAAGGTAAACTATACCAATAAAAACTTTATACTGTCTATTGTAAAAAAAATATTAGGAATCCAAAATATTTCTTTTTTATATTTAAAAATCTATTTAGAACTTTTGCATTTTTGCTATATATTCTCCTAGAGAAGGATATATATGGTTACTCAAAAATAGAATGTACAGCTTATGAAAAATTTACAAATAATGCTTATTGTTAGAAGTAAGATATAAAATGACACAATAACATAAAGTGTATTTACAAAGTTTCATTAAGGAATAAGAATGATAAATATATGTACGAAGTAATAGATAATAATTCTCATCCTTTGCGTATATTACAAGTGTTATGAGACACATGTTTCATGCATTTATTGCAATTAACAACTGAATGTAATCTGCGTATTTTAAGTGCTTTAGGCATAAATTCTGCCCGTTAAAAATGCCGATATATCCCAAACTAGTGGGATATATCCGACATCAAGCTGAACAAAGAATACAAGAGTTAAGCACTTGTATTTTTCTACTCCATTCTTTACTATTTCCTCACTTATATCAAATAGCCATTAAGCCTTTTGCATTCCCTACAGTAATCATTTTATGTAGATTATAATATGGTTGTGCTATTTACTAAATTGAGAAATCGATTCAACTTACAATGGTTTTATTAATATTAATAGTAAAAAATATAAAAACTACAACATAATATAATACAACATACTACAACATAATACGAATATAATACAAAAACATATGAGTAGTCATGTAAATTAGCCCTATCTTATTTTTTCTAATTTTTGCAGCGTAATTCCTCGCGCGACAAAAATATTGAAGTTAGGTTATGTATATTTTTTAAACAAAATTCTTTTAGAATATTCAAATTAAACGGCCAATAGTGCCGATACTATACATTAGAATATATTAAGTTGACAAATACACAAAAAGGAACGATTTTGCTGAAATATCTAGCTAAAAATTTAGCTAGATACCAATCTAAAAATAAATTTTATTGGATTAAATCGGTTTATTGGATTAAAATAATTATGTATAAGACATTCAAGCTGGTTGTAAAAATGTCAAAATCTCTCATTACTCATCATGTTTCAGAATCCTACATAAATGTTTTATCAACAAAATTATCCTCAGATCTTTTTTTTTAGCTAAACTTTCAAATACTTCAGCAAAATTGTTTTTTTTTCGAATGAATATACTAAATAAAAGCTACTTTTTTTTTTAAACTAACGCATGATATTATATCGTGTGATATTAATTTCAGGATTATTATACGAGATTTTAATGCGTATACAAATTCGCGATGTGTGCGCGCCAGTGATTGCAAATTTTTCTCTGTATAGATAATAATCGAAAACAATGTTGATACTCTACGATTTATAAAAGCACCTTTTTATAGATTTCAAAAATTATTAATAACGGATAACATAAAGTAAATATAATTTGCCACTGACAATGGTCAGATTGCCCTATCGAGAGTAAACCAATTAACAACATCATAGAAAGCTGCGTCAAATGCAATCTTTGCGTTATTTGTTACTACCGTTTCAGTTTCTCTTGATTTTCCAATTGACACGTAACACTGAGCATAAAAAAAAAGCGCGTGTCGCGAAAAACGAGTGCAATCAAATTTTCTCGATGATTTACGCCTGCCGCGCGACTCCCTGGGGCGAATCAATTTTGGAAGAGCGAGAGGGGGAAGCAACTAGAGCAACAGAGATATCGGGGATAAAATGGGGGATGGGAACGGTCAAAGGGAAAGAGAGAAAGCGCGAGAGGGTTGAAGCGTATAACGGTCTCCATCGCGGTGCGATAGCGACAATCTGCATTAATGCGTTTCTCGACCATTGGCCAGAACTGCTAAATATTGGGCCGGAATACACGCAGACATCGCTATTAACATGTCTGATGGGCAATTTCCGGCGAAACAAGCCGAGCAACAAGATGAGCTGAAGAGAGTCGGCTAAAGAGACACATATCTCGTCGAGACAGCCGCGTCTGTCCGAAGGCGGCAAGAAAGCGCAGATGAAGCGTCAGGGCGAGATAAAGAAGAAAGTATAAAGTCGAGACGTGAAGCGCTTTATTAGTGGTAGTCGTGTCTCGGGAATACTCGAAAAAGCATAGCGAGCATGGCGGGGACAAAAATTCCGCGATGACAGCAGAAAAGAACACGGAAGAAAAGACATTCAATGTATACGCCTGCGGTACTGCGTATGCACATGCACTAAATGAAGAGCAAGAAATTGGATTATTTTCGACGATATATATGCAAACGGCTGTTATTTATTCATTTATGTAGAAGAACTTATGTTGGTTTCTCCAGTTTTCGTAAAATTGTCTAAAGAAAGGCGGAAATAACGTACACAGTATGTACTTTAAATATGTACGTTAAGATTTTATATATATAAAGTTTTAATTTCCTTGAATTTTTTTCCTTTAAATTTTATTTCAATTTAAAGGAAAAAATTGAGAAGCTACAGTTAAAAAAATAAATACAAATGGAATAGAAATATAACGATTAAATAATTTAGTAACTGACTGACAACACGTAAAACATGCTATGTTGAAAATTGAGAACTGAGTCAAAAATTTGCCCAACATATTTACGACACCTATATCGTAACAGGTTATATTTGAAAGCTGTCGGATTTCAATAGAACCGATATATCCCGTTGCCGCGCAATCGGAAGTTAAATATATGCCCTGTTTTTTATTCATGACAGTACTAGACTTGTTTTCTCGCTTTAACTGCAAATATCAAACATATATCTATTTTATTTCAAGTTCCCAAAGTGTATATTAGTTCAGCTATAGAAAACAGATATGTAATTTTCATCGCGTTGTGATATCAGCTTATTTACCGTGTTAATGGTTAAATCGATCAATAAGAATCATAGAAAAGATTTCTACTGCGTTATCAGGACTGTCCAACAATTACAAGAGATTAAAACAGCAACTGAAGGAGCTTGACATTGGATAATCGAGCGCGATCGCGCGAAAGAAATGTTTGGAAAAAATCGCGAAGGCCGCCGATAATGCCGTAAGCAATGACGTTTCATTCATTTATTCGATAACGCGCGCATCGAGTCGTGACGTACGAACTGAAAGACTGGGTGGACAGAAAATTTGGTGTTACGGTGCAAGCGAGTGTTCTCCCTTTCCCCAAAGCGGGAGAGAATGGAACGAGATTGTTTTTTCTATCTCTCGTTTCCACGGCGCGCCATTCATAAAATCGGCCGCGAGGTGCGGGCCAGCCACTCTATTTTCCGCACGACTTAAAGTCGATATCGCCTCGTATCATTCGTGAATATACACTGGACAAGATGAAAAATCGTTGTCCCCGATGATCGATTTGTTCGTTCCGAAATTCCCAGTGATATCGACCCGCAATATAAAACGTGTCTCATCTATACAGAAAAATAGAGATACTCAATCTTACGTATATAAATCTATAATAATAATATTTATATTATTGCTGTATAATATTTGATTCTATATTATTAATCGCATGATTGTTCTTTATGAGATCAACATATAGATTTTTGAAAAAATTTACTTATTTTTTTTAAATAAGCAAATAATACAAAAATATATTATTGATATTTTTAATACAGTCCTTTTTTATTTAAATAAATATCTAATGCGGTATTATTTGAAAAAGAATTATTTACGTGAACATTGACACATCGATTAATGTTACTTAGTATAGATCAATACCAATAAACTATGATTTATAGATTTACGGATCCATGAATCTATTTGTGTGGTGAAATTAGAAAATTGAATATACTGATTCCGGAAGCTAGTGGTCAACGAAATATTCATTTTGAATTTCATCGATAAAGCGTGATAATCGAATTCGCATGCTAAAACGATGGTGGTTGAAACTATTAACGTGTCGTAGTCGAGTATGTAATTTACAATTATGCACAGTGAGATACAAATCTCATATTATTAACTGTTATCCAATCGTTATAATACTTAAAAAATAGTCGATTCTTTAAAAAAAAAACGGAGAGCGAATAACGTAATGCCAATAACAATGTCTTTATTCTTCAAAATTGTTGATTGATACAGATATCTAAAACAAATCTTATATATGCAATTTATATTGCTGTAATATTCTTTATCTCTCTCACTCTGTTTCTTCTCTTTTCTTTTCTTTTACTATGAGAAAAGTGGATTTACCTCTGCTCTGCGCGTGCTCGCCTCACAGCAGCAAACGGAAAACTTTCAACTTCGGAAGTTCTACTTACAAGATTCATGCTGCGTTAATTCTTATAAGGGCGTGACGTTGCCCTCAACGTACAAAGAGTGTTTAAGTTTCACTGCGGTGATATTGAAAAATGTTAAATTTAGTTCCGGATCGCTTATCATTACACTCGTTATAAGGTAGAGGGAAGAATTAAAAGAACATGTTTTAAACGAAAGTTTGGATAAAGAGACATTTAAAATTTTAATTTGAGTTCTAGACAAATGTGACACTTTATTTGACGATATCACGATTGACTTCCTCTCAAAATGATATCGACTTTCAATTATGTGCTTTGTCTTATGTATAGTTAATTTGTGATTAATGTATCGAAACTTTCTTACATCGTAGAAGTACTAAGTAAGAAGCTAAAATTTCTCCGAACGGAAAATCTTTCTTAATCAAAACTCGCTACTTCAAATCTTTAAATGTATACTTAATTAAAAAGTTTCATTTATTATATCATCAATCCTAAAAATTATTTATAAAAGAATTTTGATTTTCTTTTATATTATTTAGAAATTATATTGCTAGAAAATAATTAAAAGAATCCTTAGAAAAAGGTGTAATATATATATAGAACATTTAATATTTATTGTAACTCGTCTCATTTCTCTTTCCATTTCGCCAACTAAAATATTTGTTCTTAAAAAAATAGTTTCGAAAAACGAAATAAAGTTTTTCATATTTCATATACTATATTCTATACTATATTCTACACGAAACACGTTTTCCGTCGATCTTCCTGATTCGGCATTGGCGTGAGATAGGGCGCGATAGCGGAAACGGCAGAATGTGCGGCGCTAAAACCGATAAAACGAATTCTGGAGCGCGTCCAACGGCCGCGAATCGAACGAGCCCGGGGTGACGATTTTCTCTCAAGCTCGCAAACATCACTGGAGGATCGAACGCAACTCAAACGACAAATTCGCGTCACTCGGCAACTTTCCCGAAGTAATGATTAAAGTAACGCGAGATGCACAGATTACTTCGGTCGTTGCTCATTCGAAGCGGGAATCAACGAGGTCAGTAAGTCGCTCTTAGAATCACTCTTAGAACCAGTGCTCAAATTAACGGAATCCAAAGGTAGTTCTATCGATCCAGTAATCGTCTTTGAACTTTGAGTAAATTGTCACAAGCTACTAATACAAGGCTTTAATTAAGGAAGACTTTCCTATCTTCTTTTCTTTGTAACAACTTTCTGCTTTATCTAACGTGAGATTTCGTTTCTTTTGTTTTCTTTTTTCCGATTTTTCTACGAAATAATTAAATTAAAAAGATTTTATATATATATATATATATATAAAACACTTAATTTAATATGTAACAGTATAAATTTCTAATGAAATCTTTTTCACAACTTGATATAAGAGGAGATTATCTCTCAGAAATAATTTACGCATATATAATAATATTTTGAATTATTTTATAATTTCTCTCATTTCTTTTTTCTTTATTTAATTTAATTTTATCTTTGGACTATCAAAATCTAAACTGGACCTCTCATATTGATATTTTATTTGACATCATCCGGTTATTTTTTATGGACTTAACATATTCTTGCCCAAAAAACGACGAATTAGTTGCAGCATTTTATTAAAAACTGGATTACACTCTATTTTTAAATTTATTGCTATGACTATCAAGAATCAATGTATATTTTTTGCATTGAATTTATATTATTTTTTATATTATTTCACATTCGATCACTTATACATATATGTCCAGCTTTTGGTATGGCTTTTTGTTGTCTTTTATGATTTTTGTATAAGAAAATAAATATTTTAATATTTAGATATGAATTTGACTTTTATTGGGTTATCGATTGTATAGAAAGAGTTACGATATTACAAATAAAAATTCTTTTCATCTATTTGCTTTCTTTTAAATCTAGTCAAAAGGGATGTATAGAAACTATTCGTTGTGCCTTTGCTTCTTTTTTTATTTTTTTCTTGTTCTCCCTGTCTCCACACGCACATTTCCTGTCTTGTTCTCTCTTTCTTCCTCTTTTTCCTTTTATTTTCTCTCTTGCTCTCACTTTATCTCGACGAACATAATCAGGAGAGGAGGCTCACGAAAGCGGTGAAAAAAAAAATTATTCGCGCGACGGAGGATCGTAAAGCGACTCTACCGCGAAAGAGGGGAAAAGAATCGATCGGTCTAATCTGATTAAGACTCCGGTCGCCATTGGACAATGACTCGTGCACTCACGTATATATTCTACGTACATGCAAATGTACGTGTATATGTATCATCTGCACGTTAGGGAATAAAACATCGGGGCCTTCCGTACACTCCAATGGGCCGCACCCCGTCATAAATAAAGTCAAATTCGCGGCCACCGCGTTAAATAGAATCGCCCGCATGAACGCGTATCGAGACAAGTAACGCAAAGTCGTTCGAAAGGGGAGCTAAATTGTTAGTAACATAGACGACGATTTTATTACGACAAATTCTGTATCTCGGTCTGTATTTCTGTATTCCGTTTACTGGGCATTTAAATCTTCTGACGCCCAATATGAGCCTTATGCGCGATCGGAATCTGCCCGAATATTACGAGCAAAACCGTATTAATCCGTGCGCACAAATGTTCGACAATAAAACTATAGTACAATGGAAAAACGTGGAGAGTCAGTTATGAAAAAAATCTAGATCTCCTGTATTTTTATTAAGCTGTACAAAGAGAAACAAATATACGTTTGAGAGAGTATTAGTAAAAGTAATAGTAGTTAATCATGCATACGGCGTGATTTGCAAAGTTTTTTCCTTCTTCTATGCGTTTTTTTAAACTCTTCATGTGTAATTATTTAATACTACTGAAAAAATCTATACATTGTTAATTATCTGCAGCATATAAATCCTTAGAAATTTCTAGAAATTTGACTTTCAGAGGCTTTTGTCCTAAACAGGCGGTTACCGAGCCAAGGAAAGTCGAGTGAACTAATTTGAAGTGTCGTAAAGTGCACTTCTAGCAGAAATGCGAAGCTCGAGTTTCTTATACGTGTGCACTGAAGCTTAAATGACGACGCGAATTTGGAAAGTCGCGATACTGTTCTGACGTAATTGAATGAAGAGATAGAACGTACTTAAATGCAGTCGTATTAACGTAACGCATAATTTGTACTTCTCTCTCTCTCTCTCTCTCTCTCTCTCTCTCTCTC
>Ga0157363_1001141_pt1 | contig 21698 bp, 6 predicted proteins | sample AttsexASBM1_FD_111477 | JGI IMG/M metagenome (GOLD analysis project Ga0157363, IMG submission 111477) | Fungus gardens microbial communities from leaf cutter ant in Ribeirão Preto, State of São Paulo, Brazil - Atta sexdens ASBM1 | ecosystem: Host-associated > Fungi > Mycelium > Unclassified ... | reverse complement strand
TTTAGAAGGCCAAATGTTAACGCTTTAAAACCACAAAAAGGCGGGAAGATATATAAAATTTAAATTGTTATTTCGGTTGTATCAAATCTAAAGTTCAGAACTTTTTTGTACACCTAATATTAAGATAAACAGTTAATATATAAATAAAGCACACGAGTTGGCTTCTCTACTAATATATCGTTATTATCAAAGGAAACAAAAAAACAGACGTGTGTTTGGAACTGTAGAAAATAATTGTTAGAGCTATTTATTGTAATTATTTTAGTTTATATTCGGCGCCATAAACGCGTACTAAGTGTAGAAAAGTTCCACTGCATGCGCTCATGCCAAGTTTTTTTTTGGTTGTATGCGATTAGTAGCAAAACTTGTGACTCTCACCTCGCTATTCTAAGAAAATCGTCGTTGTAAGACAAATTTTATTTTTTTATTTTTTTCGTACTGTAATAAACAATTCTTTTTGTATGCACGAAGTCTACATTCTTTAACAAAACCTCCGAATATAAAATTAAAGATAGCAACAGGTTATGGATCCAGATTATTGGAGAATTAAAAATTAAAAACAACGTAGAATCAGTAAAAATACGAAAAATGGCGATGAACACTCAAATTAAAGAATCTCAAATATAAAAACTAAAAGATAGTGAAAACTTCGTGATTTGGAAGTTTCAAGTTATGATTCTGTTTAAGTCTCTCGGCTATATACAATATAAAAGCATAACGGGAATTTCAGCATTAGCAGACAATGTGTTTGAAAAGAATAAAGCAAATTGGAACCTGGAAAGACGCACGTGCTCAAAAGATAATATTATAATTATGATGATAGAAAGACAACCACTGACTCACATATTTGTATGTAAAACGTCTAATGTTTAAGAGAATTCTGTGAAATGTACGAAAGGAACACAACAACAGAAATGCACTCTGGTTTTTAGAATTTTTTAACTTTACATATCAAAAAGGATCTGACATCGCTACACATGTAAGTAAACTTAATATATAAAATGAAAATTCTAAATGCGGATATTGATGACTCTATGTTGATGTCAAAAATATTTGCTCTGTCAGAAAAATTTTAATATTTTGCATGTGCCTTGGATTCCACTATTTAAGATCAGAAAACACTAACGAATCTTATATCAAGATTGCTGTTTGAAGAGAATAGATTGCTGGCGACTGGTGCGAAACAAGATACAATAAGAATTAGGGCGACTGAAAAAAAGTGCTACAAACGCAGTAATACTAATCATCTAGCTAAGACATGCAAAAATAAAGATAATATCCAAGAAACACGTTGTTTCAAATGTCGTGGATGTATAACAAAATTCTGCAAGAAAGAAGACATCTCAGGAAACATAGTCAAATGTGATATATGTAAGAAAAATAATCATTCCGAGAAAGATTGCTATTTTCGTAAAAATAAGTTGGACGATCAATCAAATACAAAAGATAAAATATCGTTCTTAGTTAGCAGCTGTAAAACGGATGAATGGATTTTGGATTCAGGTTCAACGACATATATAATAAATAATAAAAACTTGTTTAAGGAAATGAAGAAATCGGAATCGCAAAGGAATCATAAATCTTGAAAGCTGAAGAAGTTAGTGTGTTGAAACAGAAAAATGTATACTTAACAACTTCTTTATGTTGCAGATCTAAGTAAAAACCTATTATCAGTTAGCGAAATCATAGAAAACGGCAAAGTAGTATTTACGAAGGAAAAGGCGGAAATATGGAAAGATAATGAGAAATGGCTTTCGAAACGGAGATGGACTATGGATTGTAAATTTGAGTCAAGATTCTATGGACAGAGCTCTATTAACACAAAAAAATAAAGGACTCTTGGTACAAAAAAATTAGGACACCTAGGAAAAAACAACATGAAAAAACTAATGATCATATCAGAAGGTATGAAGATATCATTTCAACAGAAGCATGGAAATATTAAATAACGTATGTAAGACTCATTTAAAAGCCAAACAAACAAGAATATTCTTCAATAAAAAAAGAACAAGAGCAAAGAATCATGTGAAAATTGTCCATATTGATGTCTGCGAATTAGTGGATCCAATTACCTAGAACAGAAGAAGAGATATATGATAATCTTCATAGATGACTATTCGCACTTCGTTATGATCTACCTTATTGAAGGAAAATACGAAGTGACTGAGACAGTAAAAGAATATGCAAATCAGGTCGAAACAAAATGGAACTTGAAAAATTCGAAACTAAGATGTGATGATGGACGCGAATATATCCAATGATGATCTTAAAAAGGTGTAGACAAAGAGGAATAATTTTAGATGTTCCCCTTTGTCAATACCTTATACATCGCAACTCAATGGAAAGGCGGAACGAATGAAGAGAAAATTTGAGTTGAAAAAACGAGAGCTTTACTTATAGCTGCTGGAATAGACAAAGACCTATGGGAAGAAGCAGTCCGCATTTCTAATAATAACAAATAGAAATCCTATCAATTCAAGGAACATCGTTTGAAAATTGGACTTCGCCGGATTTATCAAGACTATACATTTTTGGTTATAACTATACCTTTTTGGTTATAACTTATACAAAGATACCATTAAAAATATACATTGATCCATTAAAAAAACTAGATGACAGATGCAGAAAATATATCCTTATTGATTATACAATTGGATACCGTTTATATAATTAAGAAAAAAGAAAAATAATAGTCTCGACAGACGTAATATTCACTGACGAAAATAAATTAATTAAAATAAATACATATACCGAAAAGGAACAGAACGAAGATTCGAACGGAAAACAGAAAGAAGAGGAAAATAATCTGCAGAACTGAAACTGAAGAAGACTTCTCTGGAGAATATGAAAATGCAATAGTAAATTCAGAAACTAAATAAGAAGAAGAAGAACAAGATAAAAGTCTTAGTCGTGGAAAACAGACAAAAAAAATTCCAAATAAATTTAAAGACTACGTATTCCTAATATATACAGAAGCAATAGGAGCAGTCAGAGAAAATTGGGAAAGAACTATAGAAAATGAAAAAAGATTATTAGAAGAGAACAATACTTGGGAAATTGTAGATAAATCTGACGCAAAAAATAAAAAGATTCAAATGGGTTTTTAAAATAAAAGATGATGGAAGATATAAGTCACGGTTCGTAGTAAGAGGATGCGAACAGCGTCAGGGGATTTTGAAGAAACATTTAGTCTAGTAGTAAAATAGCAACTTTCTGAGAACATTACTCACTATCGTCACAAAAAGAAGAAATTATATCATAAAATTTGGCATAAAATGCATTTCTTTATGGAGATCTCGACACAGAAATCTTTATGAAACTTCCTGAAGGATAGCAGTGATAAGATATGCAAACTCAATAAAGTTTATACGGGCTTAAATAGGCATTGAAGTGGAATCAACGCTTTGTCACTTTTCTTAAGACTAAAGGACTAAAACCAATCAAGACAGAATCGTGTATTTACAGGATTGAAAACAATATACTAATATTAGCAATCTACGTGGACGACAAAATTTAGTTATACGACAAAATAGACAAATTTTAGACAAATTCCTGGATTTAGATAAAGAATTTCAAATAACCATTTAATATGGTATTTAAAAAATACCATATTTAAACCATAAAAATATAAAATCTTTTTTAGGCATAGAAATACAACAGGAACGGAGCATCTTAAACTGATGCAATGTGGTTGCGGAACAAGTAGTTGAGATGTTCAATATGGAAAATTCAAAATCTGTTTTTACACCCATACTGACTAATGATGATAAAAGCGAGGAAGTCAACAAAGTTTTCCCATCTCTGGAGAGTAACTTAATCAAACAAGACTCGACTTGGCTTATGCTGTAGGATACACAAGTAGACATTTAGACAAACTGACTAATCAAGATGTAGCAAATGTAAAAAGAATGTTAAGATATTTAAACACAACTAAAGATTTAGGTATAACACAAGTAATAATCAGGATGAGGAAGTATTAATAGGTTATTCAGACTCTGACTATACAGAGAATTTAGAGACTCAAAAAAGCACAACCGGTAATAATATTGTAATATTCAAACGGCTCTATAATTGAAAGAGCGTAATCTTCTTCCACACACACGCTTTTCGTGATATAGGTTCTGCGAAAAAGAATTTTCATCGAAAACGGTTTTTCATCGAAAAGAATTCTTTTGTAATGATGTCTCAGGTCTCTTGGATGAATACGAAATTAAGTTTAACAGTGCGGATTGGAGATTTTTCATAGATTCCTCGAAAAGAAGCTTGAAAGATATGCTTTTACATAATGATAATAGGTATGTGTCTATTCCCATCGCCGTTTATTCGGCGCATCTGAAAGAGTCGTATACCAACATGAATTTGATTTTTCAGTCAATATGGTATATGATGAACATAAATGGAAAGTTTGTAGTAATTTAAAAGCTATTGGAATAATTTTTGGACAACAAACAAGTTCGTATATCGTATAACAATTATACTAAATTCCCGTACTTTATATGCAAGTGGGACAGCAGAGTGAAAGACCTACACTGGATAAAAAAAGATTGGCCATTGAGAAAAATTAGAAAGGCAACAACCACTGATCGATCAAGACAACGTTCTTCTGTTCTTCTGTTGCCTCCTCTATATATAAAGCTTGGGCTGATGAAGCAGTTTGTAAAAGAAATGGCCCGAGAGAGTAACTGTTTTCGATATCTGCAACAACAGTTTCCATCTTTAAGTGAAGCGAAAATTAAAGAAGGTATTTTTGTTGGTCCAGATATTAGAAGACTAATGAAGGATGAACATTTTGCGGAAATAATGACCGTCAATGAGAAACTTGATCTGCACGATTAAGTTTCAAAGCAGTCATTAAAGGAATCAAAAAGAAGCTAATTATAAAGATCTAGTTCAAACCATGCTAGATAATTTCAAGAAATAAGTTGTAATATGAGTGTAAAACTGCATTTTCTTTATTCTCATTTGGACTTTTTCTCCGCAAATCTGGGAGACGTCAATGAAGAACAAGGGAAAAGATATGAAGAAGATTGAAAGAAGACATCAAGAACTCAACAATGTTAGATGATTATTGCTGGAGTTTGAAACGTGATGAGAAGAACGCATCACATAAACGACGTTGTAATTCACGTAGTTTTGATGAAAAAAGAAAAAGATTGCATAAATCAATTGTAAAAGCAACTTAACTGGCTGAGGAGTCACTCACTTTATCTTACAAGGGAATCAAAGCCGTCCCTCATCGATTTTGATAGGCTTTGGATATGTTGTAGAATATAAAAGATATTAAACTCAAATTTTTTTTATCAGCGTATCTCAAGATTCAGGGAGTGAAACACTCCATCAAAAAATATAGATTTTATCGTTTTTAGCAAATATCTTCGAAATTATGAGATATATTAAAAAAATGTTTAATACAAAAGTTTTATGATATTACATGCTCTATATAATGGTGTATTCACATTTTTAAAATATCAAATTTTTTAACTTTTCTCCCTCTATTCATTAATTTTCATCCCCTAAACTTTGAGATACGTTCATAAAAAAAAATAGGTCTTTTTTTATACTCTACAACATATCCAAAGCCCATCAAAATCGGTGAGGAACGACTCCAACGTTTCCCTTGTTAAAGATTAGGCTCCTATAATATACAACTTATCGAACTTCGAATTAGTATATCTCTAAAAAAAATCGCTTTGAGATGGTTCAAAATCGATTCTGAAGGGGCCATATAGTAAATGATACAGTTGATGGATTAGATGACAAAAACTTTCTCAATTTTTAATTGAATTTCAAATATGACCAAAAATGATTTTTTTGGCAGTTTTAGATTAAGATATCTCGAAATCTTGATGTGATAGAGCAATTCTGAAATCGGATTCAGATTCAGCGCAAAAAATACGTAAAAAAATATTATTAAAATCCAATCAACTTTCAACATCTCCAATTTTGCCTGTAATAGGATTTTTTGTTTGTAAAGCAAACATTGTTGTGCAAGCGTTCTTAGATTTTTCTTTTAAGTGTATCCTGTGAAGAGCATGACTGAACAGAATGACCGATATGAAACAGAATGACCGATATAAAAAGATAGGAAGATGAAGCGGGAATACAAGATTTTAAAGTGTAAAACATAACTAAGAGTCTTTCCCAAAACGCATACGCATATGCCTACACAAGTACAAGCATACACATGAACGTATATAAGTACGCACATGTACGTATGCATGCAGGCGATGCGCAAAATCCGATTAGCAACCTCCTCTTGGTGCGCATCGGATAATGTTAGCGAGTAAACAAAAATGTATAAATAACTTTGATACGCCGTATCTCCGCAACAAAAAATCGTACAAAGCTTTATTTTTTTTTAATTTTCAAGAAAAAGTCCGTACTTTACAATGATTATCATGCATTTGCAAAAAACTTCATTGCATCCCATAGAGTATGTCAATTATGTAATTTTTTGGAGACGTAACGTGCCCTTATTTTAGAAAATATAGTAAACGAAAGTAAGGATGAATTAAAATTTATCGAAATCTTCTTTACTCCTTTGAGACGTATACTGTAATTCTACATCAAATTTAAAGACGTTATTCATTGAAAATTTTTATTCTGTTTTTTAATTCTGTCGATATTATCTAATGTAGGGGAGACCGGGACTAAAGTGAGTCCCTATATCAGATTTGGCCACTGGGGCCTAATGAAAAATTAAATGGTATCTATTACGTGACTTGTAAAGTCATATCACATTATAAATGTATGGTTGGAAATATTACAGTTAGTATTGTGACACTTTTATTTTATTAATTATAGGATACATTCTTGCGTATGTGCAATTATTATATTAAGTCTTGCTTTAATAGGCAATCTTACAATTGTAAAAACAATTCCATCACATTTTTATTAGCCTTTTCATTTTTCATTGTTCATATCAAAAATCCATTGGAAGTTGAGAATCCCTTTTCCTTTATATTAATAACTATAAGATTATATATATAATTAAAATAATAACAAGTAAACAATGCACACATGGAAAAAGGTATAATTCACTAACTACAAATATTTAAACTATAAAGATCAAAGCCTTAAATGGTCTAGCTGGATCTTAAATGCTAGTATGATTTTTCTGTGAATTTATATAATACGTATGTAGTTCCTAGAAAGCGGAATGAGACTCGATTGCGCACATTATTGAGCGAACACAGCAATATTTCCCAATCGGACACAAATTCGATTGGACATGGATCGAACACATAATGTTGTATTAAGACATGAACCCGGTTGCATACAGATCCGATTGCGCACGGATCCGATTGCGCACCGATCTGCTTACGCATGGATTCGATTGCGCACGACCCGATTGCACACACACTCAATCAGACACAATAGCGATCGGAAAAATGGAGAAAATATTAGTAGAAATATAAAAAACATAAATAAGTGTTTATATATTCACGCGAAGCGACTCTCACCCTCCCTCCCCTCTGTAAAGTGGCGCACAATTTCTATAATTGTATTGCCGAGATTAGAAAATCTGTTATGTAGACAGTAGAGGGTATAGATTAGTACTTATTATTCGGGCCTCCCGGAAAAAAAATAACATATCCTACCCGCATGGGGCCTAACCGCCTAGAAGTTGTAGCATAGACCACTTGGAATATTTCTAATCTATGGAGTGGGGTGTGAGAACAGTCTGTATGCAATCGGTTCGTGTGCAATCGCATCCGTGCGCGATCGGATTGGTGCGCAATTGGATCAGTGAGCAATCGGATCGGTGTGCAATCGGGTCGATGCGCAATTGGATCCGTGTGCAATCGAGTCCGTATCTAATCGGGAATTACTGCCGTGTCCGATCGATAATGTGTACAATCGGGACTCTCGAAACGCGCGCCGAATGAGTTTTCGGTATTGAAACGTTAACTCTTTAAACTACCACAGTAATATCACGAGTTAAATTGACTAGCAATTCAACAAATTTTTGATACTTATTTGCATCTTCGAAACGATCTTAATAATATTGAATGACATATTAAAATCTATAAATAATTAATTCTTATTGCGAAAAATATTACCTCGGCTGGGAATCGAACTCGGATCTTTTGCATTCCGTGCGAGTGTCCTAAATCTTAAACTACTAAGGCCTTAGTAATATTCTTCGCAATAATTAGCATATGGAATGCAAGACGGCGGGCCAATAAATTATTGTCTTTGTATTCAAATTACATACATTTATGAAGTTATTATAAAAAATTCATAAATAATATTAATATTTCTTAAATAATATTAATATTTAAATAATATTAATATTTCTAGCCTCAGTGCTCATTGATTGCACCTCGTCTGAAAAAATATGAGTGCATGAGTGCTCGTGCTACGTCTGAACGGGAGTTCTAAAATAAAATTTTTTTTTTATTTTAAAGTATATGAGTGTAGTTTCAGTTAAGCATATTGATTTTTTGATAAAATAATTTTAAACAAAATGCTGTTTTAAAAAAAGAAGTTGTGATTTTGTGAAAAAAATCGTTACTTTTTTTTTTGAATTTTCAAAAACTAATAATCCGATTGAAATATTCGTTTAACTAGAGACAATTTTTTATTGTAAACATTTTATCCAAAATTCAAGTCATTCGGATAAAAATTGGCCGAGATATATGAGCTAGTTATGAAAATGTGGTTTCGAGGAAAACGTGTTTAAAGTTTTACATCCGATTAGTTTATCTCATCTGACCACGTGTTGCTCCATCACATATTTACTGTAGTTCTATTACGAATTTCAACATAATATTTTAGGGATATATTTTTAAGATTCTTTAGCATTATAAAAATGCAAAAAAAAATTGATTTTTTGAACCCGTCACAGTAATGTTCTCTCTTAATAGTAGCGACTCCTTAAAATTTTGAGGTCCGATTTTCATTCATGCGCATGTTCATGCCGCCATATTCTTAGCCGAAACGTGATCGTAACGGTAACATAACCTATTCTGATAGGCGTTATATTACTACTTAGCTGATAACTAATATATAATTATAAAAATAGATAATAATTAAACAAGTGTAAATCAGCAAAATGAGTACGAAAGCGTATTGTGCTGCTACAAATGATAGTAACAATTCTTAGAATTGTTCTTCTAGTTATTTGTGATTTCCAAAAGATTCGGAAAAGTAATTAACTTGAACATTATTTTATATTTAAAAAATAAAAAGTACATGTAATTTATTGCTTACCATAAGCATAGAATATTGCAGCAAAACATTTTATGTGCTGTGTAGATTACTTGCTAGGTACTTTCCAATAAGGACACACAATGAATCATTACATCCTTGTTTGCCTATATTGAACAAGGATAAAACAATTCACTGTGTTACACAACAGGCTGCGTTCCGTTGCACATATAAAGCGTATGAGGTATCATTTTATTCTTGTTTGATACTCTGCAAACAACAAAGATAAAGTACCTCATGCGCATTAAGTCCTAAATACAATGCGAGGCAATAGCGATAGTGATAGAAATAGCGATAGCAATAGCAATAGGTACAGAGTAATCCAACATACGAGAATGCATATGTCAATGCACATAGGAACATGGAATAAGGCAATAGCGATAAATTTCTGATGAGTTGGAATTCTGTCTATCGCTTTATAGCCTACCAATCAGTATCCAGATTTTTCATTCTATTTATATGTGCTATAATTTTGAAGCGGATGAATATATTACAATTTACAAAATCAGATTGGTTAGCATTTTTTATTTCTTTTGCAGCATTGTGCAGCAACGGGAAGCAACAAATATATACCGCTTTTTATAACATTCCTATTGCTATTCTTATCGTTATTGTTTCGCATTGTGTTTAGGGATTTATGCTTGTATCAGAACGCAGTTTCACAGTTCTGATTGTGAGCTTCTTGGAAAGCACCTTATATTGTTTATAAATGAGCATATATTAAATTAGTATAACATAATCAAAATTATATATTCAAAATTGTAATTATTTATAGAAGCAGACAATAAATAAATGCAATAAATAAGCAAAATTTAATTAATAAAGATAGCATAGTTTTCTATAAAACTATAAACTGTGCAGCACATTTTCAAACGAATATATTTATAACAATTTAAAAAATAAATTGCATGGTCATGCTATATCAATTTTTGAAAATGCATAATAAGCAAATATTTGTAATTATAAAAATAACACAGGCCCACAAAAAAAGTACCTTGTGCTGGAATGGAGACTCAGCTATTCTTATGTTGAGTTGCTGAATACAAATCTGATATAAAAATAGGAAAACCAGGACAAATTTTCAATCTAGAGCGAAAAAGTAATCCACTTTTCCCATTTTTGACCCATTTTTTCGTTCTAGATTGAAAATTTATGTTTTATTTTGATGTCAGATTCGTATTCAGCGACTTAAAATACATAAGAGTAGTTGGGTCTCTGCCCCAGCACAGGGTACTTTTTTGTGGGCTTGTGTAATTAGATAATTTTAAAAAGTATGTTAACTTTGAATTGTTTTTAAATATTGTAAAAAACATTTAAAAAAATCGTTATTTATCTTTGAAAATATATTTATATCTTAAAAAATTATGTATTTTTATTTTTATTTTTGTAATAACATTGTTTTTAAGACAAGTGATTTCCACACAGAGACTTGCATAGAGATAATTCAGACAAATTGATAATATCATAGATAATCAGTCATCGAAAATTCTACTTATGGATATTGTTAATAGCTATTCGACAAAAGAAAAAAACATTGAAGAATCAAAAAATTTTCCTGCAAGCAAAAATAAATTATCATTAACAATTAATATTCCAAACATGTCTATCTCCGTCAGCATTAATTCAAACATCAAATATATCATCGATAAATAGTCTATGTAAATTAAAATTGCGATTAAAAACTTGAAAAATTACAAAGAATCAATTCAATATTAAAAGAAAAACTAAAGCGTAGAAATAAGTTAGACTTAGAGAATTGCACAGAAATAAATTTTCTAAAACTGTGTAATAAATTTGTGCTTAAAAGTATACAATTTTTTGTCACAGAGTAAATTAAATTACAGAAATGCCTAAAAAGGGGAATATATACTTGATTTCAAGAAGTATGCATTATCACTTTTTTTCATTTCGCCAAATGCATACAGATTTTTGCAAAAAACTTTTAATTTACCATTACTACAACACTATTAGACGTTTACAAAGATTTGTTGAAAAACCTGGCCGGAAAAACTTGGTCTAAGTGATTTAGTTTTTAATGCAATTAAAATTAGGACAGTTAAAATAGAAAAACTTGATAGAATGTGTGTTTTATGCCTCGATGAAATGTCAATAAAATCCAAACTCTTTTATAGCATAAAAAGGGAAAATTATAGGTTTCCACATAACACAGAGAGCAAGAAGTTATTTAATGTAGCACAATGGCTTATCATGGCAAAAAGTATTAAAACAAATTGAAAACAACTTTTGGGATAATTAACATTCTACTTGTTCTGCTGTAGATGTAAAAAATTTTATTGAGTAATATTAAAAAATTATATGAAATTAATATATAAATTTAGTTATTATCTCTGATCAAGGATCGAATTTTCGTCAATTAATAAAATTATATAACAATAGAGAAACCGTATTTTATGATAAATAATATGAAAATTTTATATTTTTTTGATATATCTTATTTGATGAAAGTTGTGAGAAATAATATGATGATACACATTTTTATGTATGATAATCAACACGTCTCATGGCAACAATTTTTTGAGCAGGACAAAATAAGAAATTTAAAATTAGCCCTAAACTAACTAACGAATACAGGATGGCATAAAATTTCGACCCTACTCGTTCTGAGCAAGTAGAGCGAACTGAACTAAATCGAAAAGTATGTATCACATATTATGTATCACAAAAGACATTACACAAATAATTATACATAATATGCCTATGGAAGTACATTGCATACATTATGAGAATAGTGCATATAGAGACTAAAGTACAATTAGATGCAGATGCGCGCACAACATATGTCCAGCCTACCATGATATGGAAAGGGCATGATATTATTGTAGTATTTATAAAAGTACATGTAAGAAATGCAAAGATTAGAGAAGTCAAATTTAGAAAGACTCTACTGTATTGCCGAAAATACGACCCACCGATTGCACAGCGCGCGAACCGCAAGAAGCGAGGATAGCCGCAAAGAGTAGGCGCGCCGCGAACTTGTTAGAGGCTCTCCACCGCGGCTTATTTATGTTGCAGCCATCTCTAGATTGTTAGGATGTTTTTGTATCTCTATGCTTCTCTATATCTTCTTAGAAAGTATGATGTAATGTTGGCTATTGTGATCGTTTTATCAAACAGTATTTGATGTCTTGTTTCGATGTTGTGTTCTGATAATGCTGACGTGCGATTGCGTGACGTGCTTTACTTTGACATCACGTGTTGGTGTTCTTTTATCTGTAGATGATCATCTTCCCAATTTCTCCAATGTATACTTGCCCTCAGAAACAAGGTATTTTGTATACTCCTACGGAACTGATTGGAGATCTTTGATCTTTCTTAAGATTTGTTCTATCTTTTTGAGTGATTTAAAGATTTCGGATATTGTGTTTGTTTAATATCCTGCCAATCCGATCTGTGACATATGGGAGAATGGATAAGATCCTTTCTTTTCTTGATTGTGTGTCAGAGACTGTCGTCTTGTTTGCATGTTTATTGATTGTTTTGATTATGTCTTTTATTCTCTGCAAAAATATAAACAGATAATTTCCATCACTATAACGTGATTAATTATTAACAATATATATTTATATCTATATACAACCTATCAATTGATTACAAAAATTATATTAAATGCATTTGAATTAAAAAGCAAATTATTTTGTAAATTAAAAAATACACGAATGAAATATGATCGATTTTCTCCGGATACTTACCAAATCCAGCAACAGTAGAGAAAAATTATAACAAATGTCGAAACCTTAATCTTTCATATACGTATGGCGTATACAAAACACTCGCGACAGTAGTCCAAAATCCGAATTTCATAGACAACATGGATTGTAATTCGGATTGGTCTAGGAACATTTAGAGTTTTTGGGTACCACTGCTCAATCCGATTTAGAGATCCGATTCTTCACATAAACACCCAATAAAAACTATTTTGCGCGATTTGGTGCCCCCTTCAAGTGGCGCCCAGGGCACATGTCATTGCCTGTCATCTTAGATACGCCTCTGTGTATACTATAGATTTTTCAATAATATATATCGTCACAGAATAAATAATGAAATGCTGCCAGTATATGTATTATATATAGAAACAATATCATTGAATGTGTATCAATGATATTGTTGCATTTTCCGCGAATCGTTATATTCCCGAAGACGAACACATTGACCGTTCCAATTGTAAAGTCACAAGACACAACATGCTACATATCCAGTCACCGGACTGGGACCAGACTTATGCCCACACAGTTACACAAAACTTTATTTATTTAAATTAATATTAATCTCAAATGCTTTTTACCTTAAAGACCAATTTGAATTAGCCTTTCGTCATTAAACATCTATTTATATTAATATTTCCCGTCAGCATACTAATTTTCCAAGTGATTAGACACTGAGACAATTACCCAGTGCTCGATCGGCTGTCCGACCACTAGTAATTGACGTAGTCTATTACTTATTTAAGTATTTTAATTAATAATTGTTATAAGTGGGTTCAAATAATTTTTCCTTAAGGGAGTCTTGAGTTTTCAAATAAATACAGATATTTATATTAAAAATTTTTCTGATATTATAAATTGTATTATTTATGACAACCTACTTAAACGTTCGATTATTGGTATGTTTATCTTAATAGTAAAACAATGGCAATACATTCTGTGATTAAATAATTTTTCTGTGATGTTATGGTATATACTTGTTTTTATCTTAATGTATTGTTTTTATCTTATATTTTTTTATATTAATAGAAAATTAATGCTATAGAAGAATAAAAATTCTATACGTTAATACGGAAAAAATTGTAATAAAAAATTGTAACAATTTGCCCTCATCTCCTCTACGTAATAATGTATATGTTGGAAAAATAGTCAAAATTTTGAAAAAAATTAATTGTTAAATATGAATTGTTTATTTAATACGCAATAAATAAATACGCATGAACTGAATTTAAATAATTTCTCCTTTATATAGTTCCAATAAAATCAAGAGATTAAAGTACAAACAATATAGGAGCGTATGTGATAACACAAATTATAGCAATCAAAACCTTAAACAGTCTAGCTGGATCTTAAATGCTTAAATGATTCTGTGTGAATTTATATACTACGTATGTAGTTCTTTTCGAAATACTCGCCGAAATGATTTTTCGGTTTTGAAACGCTAATTCTACTAAACTACCGCAGTAACATCACGACTTAAAATTAACTAGCAATTTTAACAATTTTTTGATGTTTTTCACATCTTCGAAACGATCTTAATTATGCTGAGTGACATATTAAAATCTGTAAATAATTAATTCTTATTGCGAAAAATATTACCTCGGCTACTACTACAACTACAGATTAATCATCTATGTAAGTAGTCTTCAGTACATTAATTTAGTGATTATGATTATATATGCTTTAATATATCCTAACGATTGTTTTAAAGATATTAAATTGTAATATTATCAAAATTAAGAAAGATGTACAAGTACTTTTTGAGGAGTAAGATGATATAATTTTTATAGTAGACCTGTTGCGGGATTTTCTAAATGTTTTATCGACAAATGTCATTGTCGTTAACTAGCGGCAGCCAATGTGCCGCGCTTTTTTCCAGGATTGTTTCACTATTGGCTGTCGCCAGTTAGCGATAATTATTGATAAAACATGTGAAGAATTCTGCTATTGAAGTCGAGTTTCCATGTTTCGACCGATTTTACCTCGTCATCCTTACTGCTTTTGTTTTATAGCATTTAAACTGCATGCGAAGTAAAACGATCGAGTTCAGGGACAATATTAGCTGTAAATCATACACTGTAGGGCTAAGTCTTATAATGGCATAAAGCAGGCTTGTAATGGGATTCTCTAAATGTCTTATCGATGAGTGTCGCTATCGTTAACTAGCAATAACCAATGGCTGGACAAACCTGGAAGAAAGTGCGACTCTCATTGGTTGTCATTAATTAGCGACAATTATCGATAAGACGTTTAAAGATTGTCTTATAAAATTTAAAGAATCCCGCAACTAAGCTGAGTTGTACATTTCGACTGATTTTGCCTATCATTCTTACTCCTTTTGTTTCATAGCATTTGGAACTGTGTACGGAGAACGATCGAGTTCAGAAATGATAGCTATAAATCGTATAAAGCACTGTAGGATTATATTATTTAGTACATAAAAAAAATGTCAACATATACAATATATATATATATATATATATATATATATATATATAAATTGTGATATTTATAGCGTAACTCAAACGCTGTCACGATTTTATTTATACTTGTGTTCTTTCTTAGTTTGTCATTAGAGCAAATCATAGTTTCAGTTTGTTGAAAATGTATTCCTATAATAAGAAAGTTGATGCTAATACAAAAATCTTTTTCTATTGTAGAATATATGAATATGTACTCATTTAAAATTTAATACAAATAATATAATTTTTCAGGAAAACATTTCTATTCATTGATCTCCCATATATCTAACTATAAGGTTATCTCAAGATCATAGCAGGTCACTGAACTTGTCTTGATATCAGTTACAATATTATGAAATAAAAAATATACGTAGTGCCATTTATAAAAATTAGGATGATTTTCACCTTCTTTTTAAAAAGAATATTTTGCAATTTTTAATATTGTAATTTGTCAATTGAAAACTGATTAACTTTTATTCAAAATAATTTTTGAATAAAAGTTAATCAGTCTTCAATTGACAAATTACAATATTAAAAATTGCAAAAATCAGTTCATCAGGAAAAATCGTGATCATGTTACATGAGATACCCTGTAAATTTGTTGACACGTTATTTATTTTTATAATATTTTAAATTTAATGAAAGCTTGTTGTGCTAAATTTTTGCATAAGACATTTCGCAAATTAAGTTGATAGGAATTGAAGGATGTTACTTAATCATTTATTAATTATGATTGTCTACGTAACTTGTTTGAGTTCTCGGTTTTTAAACATCGAAATCTTCAAGTGAGAGGGAATAAAAGCGAATCATAAAATTTCTTAACATTCATAATGAGTTAAGAGCAAAAATCTTCTATTCCATAGAAGAACACTAACGTTTAAAATAAGTGCCTGGCAATGCTTACCCTCATACATGACCTTATTATGGCGTACAATACAATTTTACATTTCTTTCCATTTGCTGACGAGCGTGGCTTAAGATTAATTATCTAATTATTATTATTATATTATATTTCCGTCAATCTGTCGCAATACACATATTGTTAATGATTGGATATTAATTATGCGCTACGCCCAATTCGTGGATTATTCTTCTCTGTTATACAAATATTCAGCAGTCAGTTTGAAATTATTTTTGTCCGCATTTGATGTACAGGAAAAATAGTATTCTACGTGAATTAATTAAAATGATGTAATAAAAATACTATATTTGGATAATTGCATGGAACAGTGCATAATAAAATGTTATGCATAATAAAATAATAATAATATTGTGCATAATACATAATAAATGTATTGTGTAATTATATTTATAAATGCATAAATCACTCCGAAGGTATTTTTCTTTTATTAGTTTGTAATTATTTGAATTTAATTTAAAAGTTTACATGATATATTTTTCTTTGAGTTATATTAAAAAAAGATAGTAATAATAATTTTAAATAATGTGCCCTGTTAAGAACAGCATTATTGCACATTATTTATTCGGTTTGGCACGGAACGCACGTACTGCAACTGTCAGTCGCAACATTCGGACTCCAAATTAATGAGAATTGACTCGACATCTAATGAATAAAGTGACATGCATATGTTTTGGCCTGGAGTGAAAAAAATAAAAGGGAATAAAAAGGAAAAAACACTGAATATTGTCGAGAAGACAATTGGATACATTTGTAAAGACAAAAAAGGAATGGCCCTTCAACTCGCGTATTTAAAATGTAATTAAGAATATGCGCACGTTTCTGAAGTAGTGCACAATAAGTTGAGAGAAGTGCGGAGGACAGGGAAGAGAAAAAGAAATAAGAATGTTTAGAGAGAGAAAGGGGGAATTGAGAGAAATGAAAATAGCTGCAGTGAAAATTGCGTAGCTTTCCATTGGTAAGGTGCCATTGATATGTGCAGAGATATACCTGGTTTCGCGTTCTTCGTCGATTCGAACGATTCATAAGTTCTCGTCATCATATTAATGGCGATTTTATGGCATATCGTATCTCTTTTGCTATCATCGTGCCTTCAACGTCGGCCAAAACGTCAGAGAACGTTCGAAGGGCGAACACTCATTTCAGCGATGCCCGAGACATTATTTAACCAAGTGACGTCCTGCATAATTTGTGCTTACTTCGGAATATCTTTGCTTTAAATATATTAATTGATATCATGATTTTTAGTTATAATATTATTCATATCAAATTATTTTATTACTATTTAATATAATCATTCATATTCATAGTTCAATAATAACATTGTGTTTAAAAAGAAAATGCATAAGAACGAAGGTAATCGGTTTTTAATAATTTTTTGATACTGAATACGATTTCGTTTATTGTTTAATTGTAATCATGATTTAGTAAGTTATTTAAACTCTCTTTATAAGGAATGCATTGTATTGATTTTGGTTAAAAAGATACTTTTATGATTGATAAAGCTTCTATTACATCAATGTAACTTATGTTATTAGGTATACAGAGTGTTAAAAAAAAATATTCAACATTTATACGATTGACTATACTGATTGTGAGTAAAAAAACGTTAGTGAACATAAGTCAAAAGCTCAACCATTTCTGAGATATAAACATTTTTGTATGTTAGCATTATGAATGATTTATTATTGGCTTCTATGTGTTGTATGCGATGTTTACTTCAGTGTTTAGGAACTTTTTGTCCTCATTCATTTTGCCATACATATTTCATATAGATTTCATCGGCAAATGGAAAAAGGACATGTGGAATATCTTTTATACAATAAATATAGCAAGTAAGTCGTTCGTGATATTAACATACACAAATGTTTATGGTATATCTTAGAAACGTTTGAGCTTTTGATTTATGTTTACTCAGATTTTTTTCTCAATGTGGTATCTATCAAATGCTGAATGGTTTTTTTGAACACTCTGTATATAAGCTATTAGAGCTTATCTGTTAAATATTTTTAAATTAGATATATTATTCAAATATAAATTAGACATATTATTCAAATATAAGAATTTTTTAAATCACTGAATACTAATCTGATCAAAGTTGATAAATCCGAAACAGCGGAATCAATATGATTAATTTTTAAAATTTAAAACTGCTTGAATTTTGGAATAATTTATATACAGTGTATTCCCAAAAAAGATTCACAGATTTCTGTAGTTACTATTCAATTTCTATAGTTATTTGGCGCACTGCGTGCGTGAATAGTAATTAAATAGTAGCTAAGACTATTGGCGATATATTTTTATTGGCGAATAGTTGTGAAAAGTAACTATTGCCACGTAATTGAATAATAACTACGACAATAATTAAATAATAACTACGACTATTGGCAATAGTTCTGAAAAGTAACTATTCGCGACTACGTAATTGACCAAAACAGACTTATGTAATATTGGCTTTATTCATTACCAAGTTGACATTAATCTTTGTGCATAAAATTTAACACTTTATAATTATTTGCACAAATATTTTAAATAACAAAATATTTCAGAAAGGATTCTTAATGAGAAATAATAAGAAAAATGTGACTAGGATATAGGATATTATAAAAAATAATCGTTTATAATCGATGATTGTTTAAATTATCGATTATTTTGAAGTAACAGTAACTGTTATAACTGTTAATGAAAAATAATCGTTTAGTCCATCCCTAATTAAAACATTTCAAACTTTTTAAAAATGTTATAAAATGATCACTATCCTGGATTCGCGAACTGACGTATCACATATAGTACTACTAAATTTTCACAAAAATCGCTAAGGTTACTATTGTACTTACTATTTGCTCCAGTAGTAAACTATTAATTCTTTTCCGATTCTAATCTGTAATAATGGTAAATGTCTGTAGTACTATTAGCTTCAGTAGTAAACTATTCGTATTACCAATAGTAGTGAATGGTAATGTCCCATAATACTATTGACAATATAAATAGTTTTCTGAATAGTTATTTTTCAATAATTCTTAATAATACTCAATAGTTTCTTTCCATATGGATTGTGTCAATAAAATGATTTCAACAGTGCTACAACTACATAAATTTTATGTAAGTTATATTTACATAATTTTATAAAAGCGCTTTTTAGCAAGAGACACAATGTAGTAACACAGAGCATTTCATCTTTGTTTAATATTGTCAAACATTAAGAATGTAATGATTTCTTGTGTTACGCTATATGTCTATCTCTTGAAAAACACTCTAAATAATATGTACACTACTTAAATAATTTATATTAATACTGCTTGTTCGATTTTTATTATACTGGTTTTAAATATTTTCATAATACTTTTTCAGGAGTTACTCAAGATCATATACAAGATGATCTATTTTGCTAACGAAGCTATTAATAGCTATCTGCGTGGTGCTGTATTTGTGAGGAAAAGTAAATAATTAAGCAAAATGTTGTGATTTGCATATTGTGATATCCCAAGTAGAACAACAACATTTATAATATGTTTACGAATGGTTATTTTTATTTTAAAATCGTTTAAGGTTATTTAAAAAATGTTTTTTAAGAACCGGTTAAAACGATGTTGTACAAATGTTTTAAAATCATATTGTTTTTTTAAGATAAAATATACATGAAAAGAATAAGTGAGTGGCGAAGGATTGCACGAATTATATATCATTTTAATGAAATGAAGACATGAATTCATCAAGTTACAATGCCTGGCTGTGTAGTAAATTATTGCACAAACTCATTTTCGGCGTTTTGCATTTTGCGTTCTGTCCGTACTAGCTCTTACTTGAGATTCGCTATTTGTTATCGCATTTTTATCGTATGACAAACGTGTGTAGGACAGAAAGGTTCTCAGATCTCTCTATCTTATAGCTAATCAACAGGCTTGAAAAGTTTGTCATATGACAAACGCATAAATGAAATAGCAGTTTTTTAGTATACACTGCATTTACAACTATGCGCTGTAATTACAATATTCGTCTCATTGAGAGAAACCAATCGGCACTTTTCTAAGACCCTTCATCAGCTGTTGAAAATTTCTAGTCATATTTAGGTAATTTTCTGATCATATACACGTAACTTCCATGTAAAATTACATGTATTTTTTTTAGTGAACGAACGTCCGGGATCTATTATAAAAATCCTGTGTGGAAATTCGAGTAGGAATCTGATCGGTTTTTCCCACTATTATTAGAATCTGATTAGAATATCTCATTAGAATCCGGGAAATGTCTCACTTTAAAAAAAATATCGATCAAGAAAACTTATAAAAATTCAGTCGGATCTATTAGCCGGATTCCTCCACGGAAAGAAAAACGGTTTTATAGAAATATATAATATAATATATATAATAGAAATGTATATATAATATATCATTCATTTTGTTAAATGATTAACAAAAATAAATTTTTTCGTCAATATTTTTTGTTTTTCCATTTCAATTATATTTATCTATTCGCATACCTATATTCTTTGTCTTATTAACTACAATTAATTATTGAAAAATGCATCGCATTGTCGGCAAGATTTGAATTTATGATCTCTAGAATGATAGCCTAAATACACTTGCTCTGAATTAATCACACGTTTGTGAAACATATATTATTTATATCTCCTACTATAACCATTCTTAATTTCATGTCTCTGTTTACAATTTAATATTATTGATATTTAAGGAGATTACATGGAAATGAAATAATATGCTGATATTTATTAATTTAGTTAGGAAATGTATATAATAATAACAAAGCGATTGTCTCAGTCTCGAGAGATCGTTCGATCATAGCAGACGTGTTTCTTGTGCTGTGATCTTATATATTTTATTTTTGAGCATAGTGTCGCCGGCTTTGATTGTACTGTTTGTGTTTGTGTTCTAGTGTTTTCCTTCCAGTGTATCCAATTCTTATCGTTCTTCCTGTCAAGAAGCGACTCGAGAAGTGATTGTGTGAAGGTAGCGGTACGATACTGGTCAACATCAGGCTGTGACAGATTTTCTAACTTGAATAGTTATAAGATTAATATCCGAAACTTGCGGGGTAGAGTGACACTTTTTTCTGTTAGATTCCTTCGTTTTACGAAAAAGCATCTAGTAAGCCTAATTTTATTAATTTTTGAAGTGAGGTCTAAATTAAATTATTTTTTTTTCTTGTTAAATCATTTTTTTTTACGCGAATAATCAACCGATGTGAACCTGGCGCTCAACTTTATCAAAAATAAAAATTAATACTGCAGGCCGTTTGTAATTCGTTTGTACTTGTTTGTACCGATCATTATTTCGTTTGTACCTCAAACAGTTAAACAAAAAGTGAAAAATAAAAAATGGCCAGCGCGCAACTTTAAAATTTTTTAATTTCATTTATGCCATT
>Ga0157363_1001140_pt1 | contig 21718 bp, 8 predicted proteins | sample AttsexASBM1_FD_111477 | JGI IMG/M metagenome (GOLD analysis project Ga0157363, IMG submission 111477) | Fungus gardens microbial communities from leaf cutter ant in Ribeirão Preto, State of São Paulo, Brazil - Atta sexdens ASBM1 | ecosystem: Host-associated > Fungi > Mycelium > Unclassified ... | reverse complement strand
TCTTCAATTGGGCGATTATAATTGATACGTAATATGTACCATTTGCATCTTTAACGTTCCGTGCATCGATATACAAATTCATACCACCGTATTGCGAGCATGCCCCCGAATTTCATTACAACAGTAGATCTCCTTAACATTTTCCCCTCAGTGGCTTTACGAAACGGCTCAAATACGAAAGTTAGATTCTCAAAGTAACTTATCCAATTAAAACTTGTATCAACTTTCTAATTTAGCCCATGAGTTACCGCGATGTAGCGACGAAAGTAAAGTCACGGAGGAGAAGAAGGATTCGTTGAGACATATATTCCAAGTTATATTTATCCACTTCGTACTTCGATCTCTTAACAACACCCTTACTTGATAAAAGTGGTCGATCTGCTTCGTAACGAGTTCAACGTAAAAGAGACCAATGAGATCAACGTAAAAAGGACACCATTGTCGGTGTGTAAATATACAACATTTTCCTCCGGAGGTTATATTCTCGCAGAGTATTCTTTCGTTTGAGGGGTTCTCTCAAAGACTTTACACGTTTGCAATCTTCGTGAAACATCTCGAGCGTGACTTGCGAACGAATGAAGTTCTTACACGATTAACGAGATAGATTAAAAAGACTATGAGACCTTCGATTTTAATTTCATCGAATTTTCCTCTCAGCACGATTTCATTCTTTTTTAATTAATTGACTTCGACAAGTGTTCTATTATAGGACAAAATACGATACAATTCTGAACGAAATACAAGATTATCACAAAACTGGAAATTAGGGAGATGTCGAAATCGAAAAGGGTCAAAGAAATCAAAGAAATGTAATTTTACATTTTCTGGAGAATTAAAATCCTTAGTTTTAAAAAAGATTAATAATGTATCTCTGTAATTTGGAATATATTACCAGCTTAATAATTAAATGCAAGCAGTATCCCAACATTAATAGTAATTTACATTGCTATCTTTAATTGTTCTCTTTCGATAATTAACTGTTTTCAAATTGGACGAAAATAGGAAAATTTTTAATATTAAAAATCAGAGAAAATATTGAAATTTCATCTAAAAATCAGGGATGAAAGTTTGATGAGGAATTTAAATATATCCTGAAATAAAGTTTGAATGTTCGAGAGATTCAAATTTGATTTTTTTCTGGTAGAATACTCTTTAGTACCCACCACGCAATGGGATCAGGATTACCAAACTTAAACTTCGAAATTGGATTCAAATCTCATTTCCTTCACAATTGTCCGAGATGGTACCACTTTACTCTGTCGTTTTCAAATGCATTTCCAATGCACCGTGCATACTTTCGCGCAACTTCGGCTCGCGGAGCCGTATGGCCAGTTTCCACAGTTGCGGAATTCCGCGATTATTCAAAACACATTCGAATTATCGCGAATTCCGCTCTAGTTTCCGCAAATCGGCGAGCGGCCTCGAGATCGTCCATTCTCGTTGGCAGAGCGCTCACGCCGAGGTCGATCGCTGGTGTACGGCTGGTGCATGCCGGGCGTGCAGGGAATCCCGATGCACGATGGTCAACGTGTCCCCTCCCCTCCCCTCTTCGCCCCCCACTTTCCCTCCGTTCTCTCCCCCTCACCCCGTGTACCCCGTGTAGCTGCACCGAGTTACGGACCGGCCTGGCCGACGTTCGCGTTGCATCAGAGCCCCGTCAACCTTGGACTTGCCGCTGTTGGCTCACGAGGTTAGGACGACTACCCACCCGTAGTTCCTACGAGCGGAAGGGGGTTCCCCCCCCCTTTCCATCTCTCATCGTATATAGGCACTTTGCTCCAGTGGCGGCTAATTAACCCTTTAACCCAGTGCTGTTCGTTCCTTCTCGACCGACAAAATGCCTTCGAGATTGGCAAGAATAGTTCGCTTCATGCTTCCCTTCTCGTCCCTCTATTTCAGAAAAGATATTTAATTGACTTACATAATCGAGATATATGAATGTCGCGCGATACACGTTTTATTAATTTAGGAAGGATTATAAGATTTAAGATGCGTTTACTTTGCGTTAGAGAATTAAGATTCCTTACGTAAACAGAGTATTCTAACATTTTTGAAAATGTAATTTCTCAAAAATATGAATATGTAAGACTTGTATTTTAAGTTTGTATGGATTAATATATGAAAAGAATGATTTTGCTGGAGTATTTAAAAATCTAGATAAATGATTTTGATGGATTTGTCAAAATAATTATTTATGATGTTCAAGCTAGTTACTAGAAGGTCAAAAATTTTCACAGTTCATTGTTTTGTAGACAAGAAAAATATTTAATACGAATAACCGTTTATTTTGTTAATACGAAACTAATTAAAAACTTTCTTACTTTTTATTTAGAACAACACAATCTTTTAAAAATAAGAAAGTTTTTGAAAAATCACATCAAAACAAATTTTCTCGGTTTAGGATTATTTTGATGGTCCGTACAAAATTATTTTCAGATCTATCTATTTAGCTAAATTTCTAGATGCTTCATCAAAACTGTTATTCTTCCCATGTAGAATACAAAATTCGAACATCAATGCTTCTGCGTTTCAAGGTTTTCTTTCGAGGATTTTTCTTTCATCACAAAAAACAACGCAGTCGATTTCGCAAGTGCCTCCGTCTGATAAATTTAAATTTAAAGCGAAAAACAATCGACCCGTAACTGAACGCGCAGGTATACGTTTTCGCGCGGGAATTTAATTAGTCTCATTAAAAATACTATGGGGCAATTTGTAACCATCTCACACGCGTAATTAACCGGGAAAGAACGAGAGAGAGGGAGAGACTTGCCATCGGTCCGATAAAAACTGGTCGTACCTCCAACATTCGGACATGTTAATACGCCCCGTGTAATGCATAACCGTCATGCGATGCTTCTCGTCCGCAAATTGTAGTAATAGCGTGTGCACAACGTTGGGAGGCAGGTCGACGGTGACCAGTTGGAAGAACGATGCGCTCGCTCTTATTTTCGCGTTCCTTTCGCGCGCCACGACACGACCGCCGCGCGTCCATTTCTCATGGATTAAATGCACCGCGACCGTTCGGCGTGATACGGGAGAAGAAACGTGTAATAAACGTACGTGTGAGCGTTTGCCTGTACGTTCGCTGGAAGATACTCGTCCGGAGTCATTTTATTTCAATTTCATGGTAATCCACCGTCGGAGCACCGTGTCTTGATGTCTTGAATTAGCTTAGTTATTAAATGATCCTGCAAGTGAGAATAAAATGGAACTGCGTGCAATTTAAGTTGAATCGCCCGATTATTTATTCCATAATTAGCAATTCGAATGCTAATTATGCGTACACGGAAAGGATAATTTTTCTGAGAAGTATATAAAGTATACAAATTTTTCTAAAGTGTAATAAAAATTTAATTAGATACAGATCTGAAAATAATTTTGTTGAACCGTCAAAATAATTATAGGATGCTTAAATTTATTGTTGAAATGTCAAAATTTTTTAAGCAACACTGCTTATCAAACTTGAGTTTTCTATAATAATTTTGATGATCTAACAAAATTATTTTTACTGTTAGTTAAATTTACATATATATACACATATATGTAAATCATAATTTTTATTTCTTTTTTGTATTATTTTTATTTTCATAATTAATTAATTGCGATATTTTATTCGATACTTAATTATACTTTAGCAATGTAAGAATTATATTAATTATAATTTTAAATTTACATTAATGTTAGTTAATAAATATATTGGCTTGTGTGTTAAAAGTGATTTAAAAATATGAATTTATATAAATTTAATTTTTAAAAATGATTATATCATTTTTTTCTGATGAATACTGACTTGAATAATAGATCAAACTCGTCGTTAACGAAAAAAAAAATCAAAATGCATTGGGTTAAGAATCTCGTTCCACAATGTTCCTTGCCATTGCTTTATTTTCCACATCAAACGAAACTGTAATCCTGCTGTACATTCTTATTTTTTTCCAACGGAATTTCCTGCGTTCGGATGAAAAACTACGAGGCATACGCAACGCGTTGCTTCTGCGCCAACGTTATTTGTGCATATGGCGTTGAAGGTCTCTTCAACTGTGATAGAGAGGGAGAGAGAGAGAGAGAGAGAGAGAGAGAGAGAGAGAGAGAGAGAGACAACTAGCGCGGCCAAACGACTCTACACGTGTCTCGTGTCATGAATATTTGTCTTTCGCATAAACTTCGCGAGATCAAACGGCTGTCACGGTGGTCTAGAAATTGCATCACGTGTGCCACGTCGCCTACGCTAAAGAGATGCACGATACAACCTCCGTTCTTGGCTATCGGAACGTATTCCACCAGGTATCATCATGGCATTAAGGAGGCACATACATCTATAGGGTGTCCTCTACCGGGAAAAACTGGAATTCTCAGAGAATTTTTTTACCCTTGAAAATCCTGGAATTCTCATGGAATTTTGTTGAAATTGTCAGAGAAATTTTTCAAATTCTATTTTTAAATTTTAATTCTATTTTGTTTGACAAAATCATTTTTTGATAAATAATGCAAATTTATTATTTACTTATAAATATTATTTATATATCTTTTGTTTTTTTAAATATAAGAATTATATTTTTTATCATATTATAACAAGTTATGTTTATATATATATATATATATATCTAGTTTTTAAACTATTTGTTTTAGAATGTCTCTAATGTACAATGTCTCTAATCTTACCTGAAATTTTTGAATAAAATTCATGAAGGAAAAACTTGGAATTCTTCAGGAAATGCTTTTATAAAATTTGAGTGTCCACCTTGATCTAGAGATGATGAAAAAATTGATTTTTTTTACATATTTTTAAAATATTGTCTTAAAAACGTTTCTGTATAATTATAAATCAATCCGCGAAAATAGAGGAATTATACAAAATTATAGATGAATATTAGATGAATATTAGAAGATGACAGGTAGACGCGCCTGCGACAAAGCAGTTCAAGTTCGCGCAGATCAAAAAAGGATCCTCCTATATTCATTTACTAATAATAAGCTTCAGAGCTGCATTCCAAAATATGGATGCTTGATTGGGTAACAGTCTTGTCTGAATGAGCAACTGAATAGGTTGAAACATTAACAACGAAAATGGGTCATCAGGATCAAAAAGGCTCTTCGGTCATGGAAAAATTTTAGAAAATCAAGATTCAAAAGTCGATGTCAGGCTGAGCAAGAAGCAGAAAGTTACAGTACGTTTGCCAAAAAATTAAAATTGATGGATGATATTGTTGTGCTAGAAAATAATATCTCAGTACCGCATTTTAAATTTTATAATAGTGTTTGTAGCAATTTTACAATTCGTTTCTTGTAAAAACTGTGGTAGAAAAGTAGACTTTAAAGCAGACAGCACTCGAGGTCTCGATTCAAAATAAATACTTGTGCATCGTGTGAGCCAATATCAATTCCATCATGTCCTTACATCGAATCTTTATACGAGATTAATAGACGTTTCATATTTGTAATGAGATTATTAGGCATTGGATTTAAAGATACGCAAAAATATTGTGAACCAATGGAACCTACCACCGTTCGTTGGACAGCACACTTATGACGTAATAATAAAAAACATACACGTAACTACTAAATCCGTCTGCGAATTGCTTTTACGGAAAGCTGTAAAAAAAGAAATAAAAAAAGGCAGTGAAGCAAGAAATTGTGAAGAATCTACAGAATTGACTGTTCCGGAGATGGAAAAAACGCGAATTCACAACATTATTCGGAATTGCTTCTGTAATTGGATATCACACAAGGAAAATACTTGATATCGTTATTAAAAGTTTGTATTATAAGATGTGTGAATGTTGGAATAAAAAGCAAGACACTGAATATCGCTGAATATCTAGAGTGGAAAATAGAACATGAAACGAAATGCTCAGCGAATCATGAACAATCGGCTTGGAAAATGGAAGTCAATGCTATAAAAGAAATCTTTTTACGATCTGAGGAACTTCACGGCGTCAAATATTCAAATTATATCGGAAACGGCGATTCAAAAACTTATACAGAAATCATCAATTCAGTGTCTTATGGAAACAACATTTATTAATAAAAAAGAGTGTATAAGTCACAAAAAGGAATGAAAAGTTGATTTCGCGAATGCAAACGATAACATAAAGGACTTGATGGCAAAAATAAATTAATTGCAAAAAATGATAGACAAATTGATTGTATATTACGGATTAGCAATCCGTAAAAATTGCAATTCAGTCGAAGACATGAAGAAAGCTATTTGGGCGACATATTTATATTACAGTTCAACAGATAAACAATCTCGTCACTAAAACTGTCCAACAGGTTCGGATTCATGATGTAACTAAACTCTCAATTGCATACTTTCACTCATAATTACAATGCTCTTCCAGAAAAGTGTTTTGGATGCTATTGAATCTATTTATGAAAATTTAAGTCAAAGCAATTTGTTGGAACGATGTGTCGGTGGCTTTACTTAGAATAATAATGAAAGTCTCCACAATGTTATAAATGGAAAATCCGAAAATTATGTACAATACCGTTATAACTGCGGAATTGACTGCCTATATTGTCACATGTATATTTAACGAAAGTGCACGAGTGCATTATTACAAATTCTTCAAGCAATGCAAGAGCAGATAGACCCAAATGTACGTCGCTGTAAAAGACGAGAAACGCATACTTCAGGCAGAAACGCGCGTTTTAAACAATGCAAAAGAGGAGAGAATACATTGCCGACAACAAACAACAAAGCGATTTTCTAGAAGCATCCACTTCGACAGAAGGTTTGCTTTAGTTGGCTCTGAAGTAGATGATTTAATGTGAGTGTAAAAAAACTTTTGTTTTTGTAGTGTAAACTGAATGTAAAACTTTAAACGCATTTTTCTCAAAACGTAGTTTTCAAAAGTGATCATTGTATCTTAAAGATTGTATCTCGACCGATCTCGATTTGCAATTTTACACACTTTTTCTACAGACTAAAAACTTCTTGATGTAGGATTTTTTCCTAGGATGCTTAATTTTTTTTTGTAGCCAAAAACGAGCAAACTGCTACTCTATCATATCATTATTTTTTTTTACTAAAACAATGGTTATATGATACTATACAGTTAACTATACAGTTAATTTATCACTATATAGTGTTAATCCGGGTCGAAATTTTAGTTCTACTTTGAACCTCTTCCAACCTCAATTAAATCTTATAAACCTGTTTTAATACTTATATAATCAAATAGGACTTCTTTTAATATTATTTAACCTGCAGCTTCTACTTAGAAAACTTTTTTAACCTAAAAATAGGAAATCTTGCAATAACTGCCATTTACAAGCTTAACGTAGGAGCTCAATTCATTAGATTAGAACCTATTATAAATCTTTACAGTCATACTCTACATATGTCCTAAAACTAAGGTTCAAGTAGGAGAAAAATTTCAACTCGAGAAATGGACACGATATAGTGTCAAATTTAATTATCATTTTAATAAAAAATAATGATATATTTAGTAGGAGCAGTGGCGACTCACATTAAGTTAAATTTGACATTATAGATGTAAGATCAGCTCTGTCCAATTTGAGCTCTGGAGCCAAAACATAAAGCCATCGACGCAAAAGTTCAGTTTTTTGAAATTTTAAGATTTCAGGAAAGTGTTGATACTGTAAAGTGTTGATACGCATCTAAGTGGCTTTTATCAACACTTTACAGTTTCTAAAATCTTACATTGAATTTTTTTACGTCGATGGCTTCGTGTGTTTTGATTCCGGAGCTCAAATTGGGTTGATCGAAGTGTATATGCCCCCTTAACGTCTCGTGCATTATCTAGCTGAGAAAGCGTGAGATACACGAATCGTTATTACTTCACACGTTATTACTCAACACGGGAAGAATTTCCTCCTTCTACGGTACCGTATTTACTAGTGGTGATTAAGGACACAGCGGTGTCGCAACCTCCGTTCGTAATCGAGCCGCGAATTAGTGATCCATTGGTGGAAAAGCGACCGAGAGAACGAGCGACAGGTAAATGGCATCCAGATGCACCTGTGTGACTTCTTTCCCCATATTAATCATATGTATTTCGAAATGAAAAGATTCTTTCCCAGCGAGAGAGAAGTTTCTTGCCTTCCGGGCAAAAGAATGTCCTTATATCTAGATATAGAGATTACATTAATTTCAGTTCGATTCGCTCTTCATATTTAGAATTAGAAAAGATAAAGAGTTAATTGAATCAAGATTAAAATTAAACTACTGGATAAGAACAAGTATTAGGGTAGGAGGAAACTATTTCGTTAGTTTCAATCTTAAAATAATATAAAATTTTTGACAGCAAACAATATTTTGTTGTATTATAGTGTGCTTACAATTATTTTATACAATCACAGGGTTGTCACTGACCTGAAAAACTGGGAAAAGTCAGGGGAAAATGTAAAAAAGTCTGGAATTTCGAAATTTGCTTACAATTCCTATTTCAAATAATTGTTATAAATATTTTTTTTTAATATCTGACGTTTATAGTCAAATACGTTCAAAACTTGTGCACTTTAAACGATTTTAATAAAATAATTAAAATTTATATCTTATTCAGTATTTTTATTTGATCTCTCTTTTTCGTCATGATTTTTTTTTTCAAAACTGATTTATTTTTTGCTGGCTTGAATTTGCACCTAAAATTGTACTGTGCTACTAAATTTTTTTTTTGTTGTTTTTAATAATAGACTAGCTTTCCTACAATCTTTAAGTCTAAATGTAAAAATTTACAACATATTTTATACATTTATACATTTATATTTACTCAGAAAATTTTGCATTTTTATCTGGAAAACTTGGAAAAATCAGGGAATTTTTAAATTCATTTTTTGTGCCAACCTTGAATCATGATTGCTTCTCTTGAAAGTACAAACATGATTTTTAAAGATTTAATATATATTGTTTAGAAACATAAACATTATTGCTAGAAATTGACAAGTCTCGCAAAAACTCTAAATTATAAATTTTTACCGTGAGAATCAAATCCGCGTCTATCTGCATTCGATGTTATTTAACGCCCCCCCATTTGCACGTGCTTTATCAATGGTAGCGCACGTTCGAGATTACATGACAGTATGATGACGCATCTCATAAAATACGACATCTCAATAGACGTTTATCCATCGACGCTCTGCAAAATCCATGAGATTAGCGCGCCGTATCGTTTGTCTCCTCAGAACACGACTCGTATGCGACGCGAGAACTCTGCCAGAAAATCAGACAAAGTACGGCGCGCCGTTTGATTTACCTTTAAATCCTCATGAATGCATTTTATGAATGCGCCTCCGCTATCCTGTTGCAAACGTCTCGTCGCGCGAATAATGTATCGCGCTCCCAGTGGCTTTTAACAGCGTTGACTGCGCGAATTAATTTTGCAGGAAACGCGTTAAGAATCAGTCAAATAAATGCAACGCTCGTTTTTCCACGAGGATTGCGAGGGAAGATGCAACTGAAGATCTGTTTCTTTGTCTCCGCACTAAAACTTTCTATCTCGCTTTCATCAATCTTCAAATATATATCTCTATTTTATTTTAAATTAGTTTGAAAAAAAAGTTTTGCTGAAATATAAAAACTTAGTTAAATCTGAAAATACTTTTACTTGAATTATAAAGATATTTATGTAGAACTCTTTTAAATTGGTTGTTAAACTTTAAAATCTTTTGCAGTATTGTTGCACACAGAAGATTTTATTGTAAATTGTTAAGTATCTAAAAATATTCTATATTTAACTACAGATCTGAAAATAATTTTATTTAGACATTGAAATGTTGCTTAAACTTGCTTCTAGAATGCTAAAATTTTTCGGAGCGTTATCAACATTTGAGCGTTCTATAATTCCTTTGATGGTCTAATAAAATTATTTTTGACTCTATATCAGCTTTTTCTAGATATTTTAGCAAAACTGTTCTTTCCATGTACAAAAAGTGTATACTAGTTGAGTTACAAAACAGATCTTAGGAGTTGACACGTAGGGAAATTCGACTTTATTTTCTGAGTCTCGTTGTTTGAAGCTTACGTTAGCTCCGTATTCATGCTCGGCGGAGACGTCACATTGTGTATCTTTCGCTGCATACTGCTTTATTCACGTTTAGCAGATGACAGCGGAATTTAATGCCACTGTTTGTTCTGTGCTGGATAGGAGTTTTCGGAATATGTGGCGTCGTTCTGTTGTCACTGGAGGAGAAAAAGCGTTTCCCGCGAAATCTTTCGCGGTCGCCGGCGCGAAAATACACGATACGATGTTTTCACGGCGAAAATAAATTCACTGGCGAAATTCGCCAGTCCGAATTTTCTGAATCTTAACGGGAGGGATTTCTGGAGAAGTTCCAAAACTTTAAAAACGACGACCCTGAGAGAAACGGAGCCGTGACTCACGGCGTCGTTGATGATCGCGAACTCGGCGACAACAACCGCGAACTGAATGAGGCGATGATCGAAATATCGTTCGCGATTTCCGAAAGCGATGGAAAGAAAATGTGTTGGTTGTAAAAATTTATTACACTGCCGAAAATAATTTACAATTTCTATGCACATGCAGCGCTGTTTATGTCGATAATTTCATCGTCAAATGTCAATAAACAATATTCTGAGATACTTTTCATAAGATTAAGATTACGTTAGCAACCATTTTCGATGATGGATCGAGGTCGACGATTTTTTATTTTTGCGTGATATTGTTCCCGACAGCTGCTCGCTGTAAGAATTGCACGCGAGAAGTCGTAAACTCGCGACACTTCGTTCCAATGCATCTTCAGGTTGGAGAAACTGATGTGAGAATGTGACGGAGAAGAGTGCCAACAAATCGTTCGATGGACTAGAGTCGTCACGCTGTCGCGAAATACGAGACACTCCGTCGTGATTCACCTTTCGAATGAATAAGACAACATGATTATCCTGTGACGCAACATTAATTTTCTACAATCCCTCTTACTTTAAAACTTCTTGCGTTTCTTCTTAAATCAGAATTTGAAGCAAAAAATTTAATTGCGCTCATCTGGTTTGCTTTAGAAATCGAAATGAACATGAAATGTAATTCCCTTATTTTAAGTTTCATTATTAAAAAATATTTAAGCTATAATTGGGTGGAACACATCGCGATAATGATACTTAATGATTCTGAAATTCACTTTGAGAGTCGAAATAAAAGTGGAGTATAATTTATAATAAATGTATCGCGATTTATAAAATAGAATGATTGCAATTAATTATGATATAACAGAATGTAATGACGCGGTAAATAACTTTGTTAGCACAGCTGGAGCAAACTCGGTCATGGTTTATTTCTTTTAAGTGCCGTGGATAGCGCAATAATTTATAAACGTATAATGTTTTTTTAATCGATACTTTAATAGAGTTGCCACAAAACTGGAAATCAGAGAAATCAGCGAAATGTCAGGAAAAAGTCAGGAAATTTTGCAAAATTTTAATATGCGTACATCCTACGCGGTTCTGGAATAAATCAACAGTTAAAATGCAAGTAGTAGTAACATTAATAGTAATTTACATTGCTTTGTTAAATTCTAAAAACCAGGACGAAACTAAAAATTTCAAAATATTAAGCATTAGGGAAAATAATTAAATTTTATCTGAAAATCAGGAAGAAGATTTATTATGAAATTTTAGGATGAAGAATTTGTGGCTTATTTAATTTATTTTAAAAAATTGACTTTTTTTCTCTTTAATTTCAAGGCATTTCAGCTACATTTATTCAGAAAGTGCTCTTTAAAGGTCAGATTTTATTGAATTGTCGGAAAAGTCATGACTTATTTTTGTCACATTTTTAATTCAAATTTATGTATATATATCATTATATACATATACAATTATACCATTCGATAAAGCAAAGTTTTAGCTTTAAGAATCTGTTTTAATAATTACATCACGATGTTTTTTAACGGAATTATGAGCAATTAAAGTCAAAATACTCCTTTTATTTAATCCGCGATATTTTTTAATTGCGACTTTGTAAATCAGTAACAAAAAATCGTAAGAATATTTTTAAAAAACGGTTTGCAGGGAAAGCAAGCTTTTACGATAAATAGTCGAAATTATTCTCAAATTTTTTTAGGCATGTTACAGAGTTACAAAGTGAGAAGAAAATTTTTCATATTTTTCAGCTGGTAATCTTCTGTATGTAAAAATTATCAAATTCATATAAACTCAAAAAAATTTAGTAAGCTTTTGAAAGTAGAGATTTCAAAGTTTAAAACATTTTTCTTTTTAATTTAAATTTCAATGTTCATTTTTAACGAAGATATTGATATCGAAGATATAAATATAATTTTTTGAGCTGAAAAATGCGTCGTGATTTTTCCGACAATCTAATATTTTAAAATAATATAATCGTGTAAAACTGCGACAAGTTTTCTGAACAATTAAAATTCTCGCCTTTAAAGAAGTTTAATATACAATACATACATCATACCTATGAAATAAATCAACTTAACAGTTAAAGTGCAAGTAGTGTCAGCAACATTAATAGTAATTTACATTGCTATGTTAAATTTCAAATCAGGACGAGATTAAAAATTTTAAAATATTATTGAAAGCATCATTAAATTTCAAACTGTAGCGTGTAATGCTGCGTTATGTTACCATTATCTGAAGCAAATTCGTCTTTTCAGCTGCGAGGGATGTAAGGGATTCTTCAAAAGGACTGTACGTAAGGATCTGTCGTATGCCTGCCGCGAGGAGAAATCTTGCATCATCGATAAACGACAAAGAAATCGCTGCCAGTACTGCCGGTATCAGAAGTGCCTGGCCATGGGGATGAAGAGGGAAGCAGTACAAGAGGAACGTCAACGCACCAAGGAGCGGGATCAGAGCGAGGTGGAGAGCACGAGCAGTTTGCACGCAGATATGCCGATCGAGCGCATCCTTGAGGCGGAGAAATGGATCGAGTGTAAGATAGAGCAGGGAAATTATGAGGTAAATATATACACGTAATAAAGGCGTCGCGTGTCAATGTTTATCACGTATAGACATATCTCCTTCTGAGAGAGAGAAATAAAGCGGAAATTTACACTGTTAAAAATTTCATGAAATTTCAATTTAAATCACACAAACTCAACTTTGAACTTAATTTCATGACATTACATTAAATTTAATGTATTTATAACTGAAAAGTATATTTTGTGTACATATACATGAAATTTAATATATTTTTCATTAAAATTTAATGTACACGTTCATTACATTTAAGTAACTACTGTAACTTAATTTTCAGTTAAATCATTCATTACTTTTAATTTTGTTCATAACCACGTACCATTTACATGTAAAGGAAGCATTTCTAATAATATAGATATGTAGTAATAACGAAATTTTTGAAAAATGTGTGTAACTATGTAAATTGCAATTAGAATATCGTAGAGGATATATTATTCATAAAAATAATCTTGTTTTAATGTGATAACTGATTTTAAATTTATTATGTATATATTAGTTTATTGTTTGCTATACGAGTTTCAATTTATCTCCTTCACTCACAATTTTTAATTCTCTGCAGTTATATAGTTAATTGTAACATCAAACTATACACAGAATAAGAATAGAGATTGAACTGGATTTTAATTACAAATCAATTGTTCTCTTATGGAGTTAAACGTTATTCTAATTACGGATTTATTAGATTATAGTCAGCGTGAATTTCTGTCATAAAAGTGATATCTTTATAAAAGTATAGTTTGAACGTAATTTTATCGAGATTTTATGTACACTATCGCTTAAAAGTATTTGCCTACTCTATTTTCCTTAATTATTATAAAAGGAAAGTTTTAATCTTCTTTTTTAATTTATTAAATGTTATGTAATAATAATACTTGATATTTCAAAATTTTACATTTTTAATACGCTCTCTTACTCTAAAAGCGACACAACTAAAAAATTAAATCTCCCAGAAAAAGGAAAAAATATTTTCTAACTTGATTGAAAATTATTGACTAATCAAATAATATAGGCAAAAAATTATTCTTAATTATAATTAATTGTTATTTTTTATTTTACAATCCTTAAAAATCATTGTTTTCGAATTGTGATGGTTTTTATAATTTTTATAAAATTAATTTTGATAGGGTAATATTTATCTAACTCATTCAGAGTAGTAACTCATGTTTTTCAAGTTACACTTTTAAAATAAAAAAGCGACATGTAAAGAATATATAGTAGAATTAGAATGAAATTTAGGCGTAAAGAGATATGTGAAAAAATCGGATTGAGCAAATACTTTTAACGTATCTATTATTCTACGAAATTTTGATGTCGTAATCACCATTAGTGATTCTTCACGGCTTTATTTTGTTTTGTTAAATCCTTGGCTAATCTGGAATCTTGTAATGCACAGACCGCAGTGCATCTTTGCAACGCCACGAAACAGCAGCTCTACCAGCTAGTAGCATGGGCGAAACACATCCCGCATTTTACGTCGTTACCGGTAGCGGATCAAGTACACCTGCTCAATGCTGGTTGGAACGAGTTGCTAATAGCCGCCTTCTCCCACCGTTCTATTGATACGAAGGATAGTATCATTCTGACAACAGGCGCCGCGGTACATCGACATTCGGCGCAACAAGCGGGTGTGGTCACAATTTTCGACCGAGTGATCTCGGAGTTGGTGTCGAAGATGCGCGAAATGAAAGTAGACAAAACCGAACTCGGATGTCTTAGGTGAGGAACTGACGAGATTAGTATTTAATTCTGCTGATCTATTAAAATTTACTGTACGATCATTGTGGATCATATGATTAAAAAATAAAAAATAAATTTTCACAAAAATATCTTACATTAATAGATCAAGTCATCAAATATCAAAAAAGTTTTTAAATAAATTGTATTAGTTGAGAAGATGAATTACATTTTGAGTCAAGTCGGATATACCAACAGGGCTAATAATTTTAGTGAATCTGACAATTGATGACTGATTAGATGTGAAACGAAAACGAATATTTATTAATGTCTCTTCCATCACATCATATTTTTCTTTTTTTAATTCTTTCATTTTTTTCTCTTTTTTCTTAATATAAGCTAAACCAATTAACGAATGATTTTTGATTTAATATTGGTTTCGTTTTTCGATATGCAGATCCATTATCCTCTTCAATCCTGACGTGCGAGGCATCAAGTCCATCCAAGAAATCAGTTTGTTGCGTGAGAAGATTTACGCCGCTCTGGAAGAGTACACTCGTGTGAACTGTCCGGACGACCCCGGCAGATTCGCCAAGCTGTTGCTTCGCCTACCATCCATCCGTTCAATCGGTCTCAAATCGGCCGAGCACCAGTTCTTTTATAAGTTAATCGGCGAAGTGTGTGTCGAAAACTTCTTTGCGGAAATGTTGGAATCACCGTCGGATCTTTAGGAGCAGAAGGTGTGCCGCGTTTTGGGGCACACCGATTTGTAAAAAAGTAAAGTAAAGGACATAAGAGGACGTCGAAGAAGAAGAAGACGATGATGACGAAAGAGGATAGGACCCGCATTCGAGTCGAGTTTCGCATTCGAGATGCAACGATTTCTGTACTGCGTCGCCTTTTCTCGCGTCGCAGTATAGACTATCCGTGTGTCGAGCGAGGTGGAATTTACTTACTTCTCTTTATCGCCATCCCTGTCTCCTCCCTCCCTTCTTCCCAATTTTTCCCTTCGCCCTGTTATTTATGTTTTTGTTAGAGCTTAACGACTCTTATGTCCAGCGTAAGGAGGCGGTCTTACTGGCCGACGACGCAACGCATGTACTGAAAGATAGCGATGTAAGTGCGTGTATCTGCGTCTGTGCGTTTTGTATAGCTTGTATACACGTCAACATCTGAGCACAATTTGAACGTGGTAGATAACTACGATCTGCATAATACAAACTTCGATGTTGTCGATCGGTAATTAGTTAATTTCTCAAACCGGTTGAATTTGTTGCGACGATCAGATAGAGAGAATTCTCTATCTCTATTATAAAATATTGTTAATCACAATCGCGCTGCCTCTTTAGCCTGCGACATGTGTCGTGCCATCATCCGAGCGAAGATCGTGTTTCACACGATGTTTCGTGCCGATCGATCCTTGTTTCGGACAGACGTCGCGTCTTCGTCGGACTGCACCTTTCACAGTCTCAGAAGTTCCTAGAATTATTAAGTTTCTTTTTTTTATTTTTGCACTTTGTTATTTTTCGGTCTTTCTTTTTTTTTTATCCTTCTCGTCTCTCTTTCTTGACAATGTCACCGATTGCCTCGATTACGGCGATCTCATTTTTGACGGCGGACGCTTGACGAAGACGCGATTTTGTCTGTGCTCGCGAGTTCTCGGACACCTTTACATTCCAACTCTGCCTCGATTCGGATCGTTACTTTAAAGAGCCACTATTTGCATATAGATATGTATACATACATACTTGCATCAATGCGTATTCCTTACGCTCAGTGCGCAAGTTTAACGATAATTTATTGTTTTGTATTTTAGAGTATAGGAAAGAAACGAACTTACTAATTCAATATTAATTAAATTAAATATACGCATGATAAGCCCCCTTTTTTATGCAGCATGTGTCCATAATGAAGTATCAGAAGTGCAACAAATGTGACGTCGGAGCGTGCAAACAAAGTATTTACTTTCAAGGTGTTAGGGTTTCCGTTTATCTCTATTTCTTTTTGGTAAAACGCACGCTCAGATATATACTCGGATCTTCTTCATTAATCTTTAACATTTAGATTTAATGTTATGACAAACTCTTACTACGCGTATACTTTGCAGTACTGAAATGCTGTCTTCTGTGTCTGGTACAAATTTGACATGGCAGCAAATAGAGTAGAGAGAGTATATAAAAATTTTTTTTTGTCATAGTTTTTTACGACAGTGAGATTTGTTTTTCTCCCGGAAAATTTTTAATGCACGAAAGCAGATAAAAACAAAGATACAGGAGCTCTCGAATCTTTGGAAAAAAAAAAGAAATATTTGCGAAATGTATAATTATACTATAAAAATCTAGCATACGATAAGAATTAACTGATCGTGGACACAGAATTAAGATAGAACCCTACTCTCGTTGTTAGTAATTTACAGAATTGTGTATCACATGATGTGAGCTGATAGATCCGACGAATTTGTAAATTAGCGGAGCATCTGCAAATGTTTGCTCAGCGGATTATTTTCTAAATTTAAATGTTATTAGATATATAAAGATGTGTACAAAACGCGTATATATACATATATATATATTTTTCTCGAGACTGTTAATTATTATTCTATCTGTTAACTATTTCTACTTGTGGAGAAATTGGATTAACGACATAATTTATGTGATAGTCAAATTTTAATAGTTTTATGTCAACATCATTGCGTTGACTCAGTTCTTCGTTTGGAAAAAATTTTTAGATGTATAATATTGTATAATAATGATTTGTTCATTTAATAGAGATACGTAAACGTTTATGATATTAGATTTATACGTATCCATATTTTTAACGAATTTATGAAGTTTGATAATTATAATTATTAATGACATGATGCAATTATGTTGTAAAATGAAAGCGTTCAGATGTATGTAAAATTATTTTTTTATTTTAAATAAAATTATTATGAAAACATTTCATCATTTTACGAATGTTGTACAAAACATTTGATACTTTTCGGACTCTTTCAGCTCTAATCATTGATACGATTTACTCTACTACTCTAGAAATAGTAAGGGAATGATCATACTTACTTCAATAATATAAATTATGATAATATTATTGTATATTATTAAACATATTTCTATTTTTGCGTGAATGCCTACGATTGTTAGTTGTTGGTTATTGTTATCTACTTGATGAGAGTTTTTAATGTTATGCGTACCGTGGGAAACAAACACAATATTAAATTCATAATTTTTTTTATAACATGCTGGAGTTACTATTCATTTCAGATGCCTATTTTAGCATTTTTGATTATTCAGGGAAGACGAGTTATATTTAATGATGCATTAATGCTGATGTGCAAGGAGCAATATCGAGTATGTAAATCGACTTTTTTAATTTCTTATTATATATACGAATTCAAGTTCATTCTTGATTTTAAGTAGGGGCGCAGATTAAAGAGCAGAGATTCTATTACCAAACTTATCATTTGATTGTACAATTGTTACTTCAATACTTTTATTGACGAAGCACCTGACCAAAATTACCTCTGAACAATCGCGCGACTAGCGATCACCTCTTCAAATTCCTCACAAAATATAAAAACGATGCTGTAAGTGACCATTAAGATTGGAGGGCGCGAATGAAGCTACCTGTGAATGAAGTTTCATATAAATATATAAATGTTATAAAAAACGGAAATATATCTATACATATATATAAATAATATATGAATATATATAAACCGAATTCTTTCACAAATACAAATGCAACAACCTCAGTAGTGATCAGGAAAAAGAAAAAAAAGCGTTAACAAAGATAAATAACAGATTAAATGAGCTCTATGTCCTGCGATCAGATACATTATATAAGGTAAGAGGATTTTACAAGAGTGTGGTCTTTGGAATGCCGTGATGTTTTACTAAAGCATAATTAACACACTGAGCTTCTTTCGCGAAGCACCGTATTGGGAAAAAAAAAATGCTGGATCGTGTGTGTGTGTGTGTGTACCGAGTATACTTTAATATAAAACTTAAACTGCTTTTGCCATACTTCTTTGAAGTATCATTGAAATGGTACGATGCTCAAATCGTGTGTAGTAACAGTCTTATCTAGTAACAGTGTCCTAGAGTGGAAGAATTGGGTGCGCTGTGTAATCTTTCTCTGTACAGTAGAACAGCAATGGATATCACATTTTATTTTCGTATCTGTTGTATTTTCTTTGCTTTTATGTTATCTTGTACTTATGCAAATCCTGGATATACATTTTTGGTTGCATGCTGTCCCTTTTTCTTTTTCTCTTTCTCTCTGCCCTTTCAATAATTTCAACATTTGATTAATATATATACTTCAACTTGTAAAATCCTAACTTCTTCTGTCACTCTAGTATTTAAAGAGTAAACGACAGGGCATCTTTTCATAGCATACCGAAACCCCTTTCTCTACGCACCCATTCTACATAGATCAGTACAAATAAGTTTAATAATAATAATAATAGTAATAAATAACAATAATAATGATAATAGTAATAATGGTACCGATAATGTTAATAATATACCGTTTACTCTTATCAAGCGCGTAAGGTATACTCAACTTAACAAGAAAAATAGTAGCAGGTGTCCTACTAAAAATACCGTACCTTTAACGAGCTAAACTGTAAGCCAGTATATTACAATCTATGTATAAACGTCGTACAATTTACGTATGGGCAATCTCTAATTAAGAAAGTTAATAAGTTAACTCTTGTATGACTGCCATTATGATCAAATATTATTTCGAATAATTATCATAAAAATGCGATATACTCCGCGGAGAATGGATCATTTTTTTAATTATTTCTTCTGGCCCGCGCAGAAGAGAGAATGCACATTTATATACGTGCGAACAACGCAAATGTTTGTTAATAATTTCGAAATTAGACTATTCTCTCGCGCGAGGACAACAAGGGATATTTAAATATCGTAGAAGACATTAGAAAAACACTCCGATTGCAAAGCCGATTGGATACTTCGTGAATTGTAATTGTATTGTCGATAAATGTTGAATGTAACATTCCACTTTACGGATAATCGTTAATCGGCGCGCATACGAATGCCTATAAAACATCGCTTTTCTTTTCTTTTTTTTTTCATACACAAGTCTCCGATATGATTCGCTACCGTTTCGTCGAATTTTTAAAGTACCGCGACTTTTGATGTCTCCCTTGCTTGCGTTACGGAGGGATATGAGGCGATTGTACGATACTCTGTCGCAAATTGATATTAATTTATTTCACTGGCTTTAATAACCAACGACACTATATATGGTTGTGCTCCGTAGATAGCAAAGCAATATAATTAATTATATGTATGTGCACATGAATATATACACATTTATAATATATATCTTACATATATATTAATATATTATATGTAATATATTTATAATATACATATTATATATTTATTATATATATTATATATACATATATATTTTTTATGTGCATATATGTATGTATGTACATCCTTCAAGAGTCCAATTCTATCTTTTTTTAAGCTGTAAGTTACAATTTTGTTAAGTTAACGAGACGTTTCTTGATTTGCGCATCCATTGTAGATTACGAAAAAAATCTGTCTACATACTTATACTATATTTACTACTAAACTATTAAGAAATACGCTTTTGTAAATGTAAAACGTACACCTTTTTTCAAATATAACGGTACGGCAATGTGCAAAGTATCACGTACGGAGGCGTCGAGTTCTCAGGTGAGGAGAGCGAATGTTTTAGGAAGAATAAGAGTAATATATTCACACACAGAAAGCGAGAGATGAGGGTATAAATAAAATATGTAGAAATGTAAGAAAGAGATCCTGATGAAAGAGGTAAGCGAGAGAGAGAGAGAGAGAGAGAGAGAGAGAGAAAGAGAGAGAGACTGAGAGTAAGAAAGGATGAGAAATTGTTAGGGGCAAGCATGTGCAAAACAAGGGGAGTGATGCTATGAGTGTACTTGTACAACAGTATGGCTAGTAACAATCCCTGAGTAAAGAAATATAATGTACGGTTTCGCGCCAAGAGATAGATCGTCTATTCTGACTTATCTAAATATAATATTTTTATGAACTGAAAAAAAGACTCATATTTTTATACCGTTTACAGATCCTTTAAATCTTTACTCACATTCTATGCTTATGACAAAGATAAATAAATCATAATCAATTGAATTTTCCTTTTTGCAATGTATTTATTAACTATTATTAGAGGCAAAGAGCATATTTCCGCTTATGAAACAGTCAAAAGATCATATCTTCCAATTTATAATAGACAAATGTACAATATAATTGCTTATATTACACATATATGTATATAAGTATGTAAAGTGCAACACACACACGCGCGCGCGTATATATATATATATATGTGTGTATGTGGCACTTTACAATTTAAGAAAAAGAAGTTGTAATAATTAAAATAACAATATTTCTTGAAACATGCGATAAATTTCCGTATTTCGTAAAATATATATATAAATTCTTGGACGACTTTTAAATTATGTGATATAGCTTACATAAGTTACATACATTACATTCATTATCTACAGGGAGCATTAAGGAACGAAGGAGACTACAAATAAATACAAATGTGGAAAATAAATGAAATAAAAATTATGGAAAATTTTTTTTTATTTATGATGGACATTAAGTCGAATATAGTTCAGAAATTGTTGTTCATTGACAATTAATTACGGATATTAACATAATTGTAAACACTTTACGTCACTGATGTGAGTCCATCACTGCAAGTTCTCTTTCCCCATCTTCCATTTTGTTTATACATAAATAAAATTGTCTAATATAAAAAAGGACAAAACGAATACATTGTTACATACATTTTTTCGCAACTAATCGCTTGCACATTGTTTTCAAGAATTCTGTTGCCACTTTCCCTCATGTTACAAAGTATGTACAATTATTTCATCAAGAAATAGTCGCTAATGGAGATTTTATTTAATGTAAGTTGAAAATTAAGATTGGAAGTTGAATTATTTGTTTCACATTTTTAACTAAATTTCACAGCTTTCCAGCATGTGTGCAGTCTTGATTTCCAGTTTACCTGAAAAAAAAAAAAAAAAAAAAAAAAAAAAAAAATAAAAAAATAAAAAAAAAAAAAAAAATT
>Ga0157363_1001139_pt1 | contig 21723 bp, 8 predicted proteins | sample AttsexASBM1_FD_111477 | JGI IMG/M metagenome (GOLD analysis project Ga0157363, IMG submission 111477) | Fungus gardens microbial communities from leaf cutter ant in Ribeirão Preto, State of São Paulo, Brazil - Atta sexdens ASBM1 | ecosystem: Host-associated > Fungi > Mycelium > Unclassified ... | reverse complement strand
CAAATGCATATAATACGCAATCAAACACGATGTAACGCAGACCACTGACAGTAATACATTAGGCAGCAATACATTTCATCAGTAATGCAAAAAAACATTGCAGTAATGCCTACTGCACACTGGACGCAATAAGCGACGAGCGATATCCAATAAGAACTTTGCTTTGTGTCATCACAAGAGATGACACAACAATGAAAAAAAGCAGAGCTTTTATTGAAATATCGCTCATTATTCATCGCTCATCGCGTTCAGTGTGCAATAGGCATAATACTTCTGTGTAATTATCAATAATACATCTATGCGATTCTCAATAATATTCCCAATTTTCTGTAATATTTCTATATAATGGTCAGTAATATTAGGTATGGGAAAAAGTTCGTGGCGTTTTTCTCGTTTTAGATGGCATTAAAAAAATACCACGAACTTTTTCCCACACCTAATATTAGGTACTAAAATAAATAAAATATTAGGTACTACTACTTAGTTTCCGCGGCACATTTAGATGCTAATTGTGTAATTTACTTTGACATCTGAAGCTGGCTACATTTTAGATTTGTCAATAAAATTCAATAAAAAGTCAATAAAATTGTCAAAAAAAGTGCGAAAAGATTCATTTAAGCAAATAGTGCCATTTTTTTGTTATTAAACGCGGAACATGATAAGTTGTTTTTTCAATATGTGCTGCTTCATTACTTTGATTTAAAAACAACTATAGCTGCATAGCTTATCGAAGCTTATGGCAATTGTGTTTCATCGGAAAGAATGGTTTCAATGATTAAAAGTGGTGATTATGATGTGAATGATAAACAACGCTCAGATCAACTGAGAAAAAGTTGAAGACATCAAATTGCAAGCATTATTGGACGAAAACTTAGCTCAAATGCTCCAAGAATTGTCTACAGCATTAAATGTTACTCTGGCTGTTTCCAAACATCTACATCTAATAAGAAAGATTCAAAAGGAAGGAAAATGGGCATCACATTAATTATTTTATAATAAAAATTAGAATTAACCGAAAATGTCATTGCGAATCGCTTAAATATCTCTATTTTTCTGCTCGCCAGACAGAAAAAGAGTTTTTTATGACGTATTGTGACTGGCGATGAAAAATGGATTTATTTTAATAATCCCAAACGCAAAAAGTCAAGGTGGACCCTGGCTAACTATCAACATCTACATCAAAGCGAAATATCTATGGCCACAAAGCAATGCTCTGCATTTGGTAAGATATGCAAAGCGTCGTTTATTACGAGCTCAAATCGAAAAAGTGTCACGAAGGATCGATATCAATTATAATTGAACTATCTGAATGAATCATTGTTAGAAAAAAGGCCAGCAATAGCCAGCAATCATAAAGTTATGCTTTTGCACGACAACGCTCGATCACATGTTGCAAAAGCTGTCAACACTGATGCAGCTCGAGTGGGAAGTTCTCCCGCATCCAAGTATTCACCAGACTTAGCTCCTTCAGACTATTACTTGTTCCGATCGAAGCACGGTTGATAGATGTATACTTCAGAAATTACGAGGATATGCGAAAATGGATCGATGAAATGAATTGCTTCAAAAGATCAATTGTTCTATCATCGCGGAATCCATTTATTGCCACAAAGATGGAAAAAATGTATAGCTAGCGAGAGATACTTTGATTGTTGTATTTTTTGCTTTTGATATCGAAATAAATGAGTTTTTTTAAGCAAAAAAAAACGCTAAAGAAACTAAGTTTAGTGCCTAATATATCAGCAGTTGGTCTTTTTTGTAAGGGATTATGTATGTGCTTATATGTGTTATTCCCTGTGAGATCACCCAATTTAATTATATGTTTGGACTATTAACTTTGGGAAAGAGTGAAGAAGCTAGTTTCAATATAGTTTATAACAATATAAAATTTAATAAATATAAAGGCTCCTCAAATAACAAATTAATTATGAAACAAAGGAAAAGGCTATGTGAGCCGACACAAGTTATTCGTGCGTAAATATATATATATATATATATATATATATATATGTATATATATATATATGTATATATTATAATTAAATACAGATGAATATTTCAACTTGGTACTGGGTCCTCTTCAGTGTAATTGAATGATGAAAGCTATCAGTGTTGAAAATAGTGTTGAAAAAATTAAGTTGTATAATATTCGAGTCGTTAGATCATTATTAAACTATTGTCAGTGTTTGAGACCTTCTAAATTGTTTATTGTATTTTGCCGAATAAAATAAGTCGTACATGTTAGAAATATTTCAATGGATTCAGATTAACAATGATCTGTTATTACAATCCTATAAGTGCAAAATATTCCTAGAATATTATATATTATATGGATATTATTAAAAAAAAATTAAAAATTAAAATAAATTGTAATATTTTAAGAATATCGTATAATAATTTTTAATATTACGAGAGCATTCTGTAGAGATTATATGTCCATTTATATAATATCCTTGGTATTATATTCTTAATACAATATTAAAATATTTATAAATATTAACTATTTTTAATTTAGTGCAATTTGAATTCATAATCCAACGAAAAGTTTTTATCAGTCTATGCTGCATCTTGTGCTAAAAAAATGTTTCGGCGTGATTTTAAATACATATCCAGTACAACTGCACACCAAATCATTTTTAATCTTTAAACGTATACTTATTCTGAACAGATGTAGCAGATGTTTACAGATTAAAGTAAATGTTATTATAATACTTTTTAATGTTTAATCAATATTACAGTAACATTAAATTATTTCTGTTATTGATGTGTGAAAAAGCATGACTTTTTTTAAGATTATTCAAGGTCATCAAAGTTCCTTTTATTTATCTTACAATTTTGATAATAAGTGTAGATGTCTTCTCTCTATTTTTAATCGTTTTTGAGAAAAATGTGGTAAATTTTTAATCAAACCCTATATAATGTGATCAAAATAATGGCAATAAAAAAACAGGAAAGGATACGGACAGTAGGAATCAAGCGCAGAAGACATCGCGCAAATAATATATCTATGAAGTAAGTGAACTTCTTTTTAAAACGCGCTTACATGGTTCGATTCATTTTTGAACCTTCCTCAGAATATATACAAAAACTGTGAATAAAAATTATCCTGTCATGATGAGCTCCCCTACATCGAGAATTTAAATGTCGGAATTAAAACCAAAAAGAGTAAAAGAAAAAGGAAAAGAAAAGAAAAAAAGAACTTAAGAAATATAAAATAGAATATGAAGAATTAATTTATCAAACAATTTTAAAATTATATTTAATTATTTAGCAAATATAAGAACACTCACCATGCTCACAGAGCACCATATCGCAAACATTACTATAATTCAAGAACTGACTCCTGATAATGTTGGCCAGTATCAGACACAGTGAGTCACTTTTTATTTTTTAAAAACAATAATTAAAACTTTAGAACAAAGTTAATGAGAAAAACGTTGATATAAGAGCAAAGAGTTAGGAGATGTAGACAATACTCAAGTGTTGGCGATTGTCTTCGTCTTTATTATATCGAATTATTTCGGCTCACTTTGGAGTCATCTTCAGCGAAAAAGTAGAATATAATATCTCGTTGAAAGTAAGTCACTCGCAGATGAACTTGGCAGAAATGCAGTAATCAATATGCTATATAAATTATTAACATTTTATTGTTAGTTCAATAATTAAAAATCAGTAATACTCGTGTGAATTATCTCAAAACAATTGGGAAAACAAAGAAGTTAACATTGATTCACAATTTTCATGAGATATAAATTAACACAAATCCTCGTTTTATATTAATATCGTCAGTTCATTTTGATGTATTGTTTGAAATTCAATGTGTTATAAAGTGATAAGGGGATTTATAAACAAGCAATGACAATAAATAATAATAAGAGAGTCAACCTATAACTATTTTAAATCTCGTTATTATTTTAATGTATCTAATAAGGAAGCATAAAAATAATGCAAGCATTCTGTGTCTGTTTTTAAATTAAGTCCATTATTCTGCATATATATATGAAGCATTTCTGAATTTAAACATTTATTGAGAAATCTTTCCTTATCAAGAATTGGACATTCTCCCAATCAAATTCATGATTGAAACCAAGTGGTCTGTGATTACTGATTGGTTTTTGTTATTGCTGTTGATGCTTAGATATTCTCATGAATAATTTTCGGTGTTTGATAACATACGAAGCGTTGCAATCTTTACAAGGAATTTTGTACACAACATTTTTATTGGAGAATTTTGGGAAAGTGTCCTGTACTTTTATGAATTTATTAAGAAGAAGGATAATTTCACGTTAATGTTCTTCATAATAATAAACAATTTTTCGGATATCAATGGAAGATAGAATAAACCATGGTGGACGTTCTTCGTTCGTAGAATCGCTATCAACATTATTCTTTTTCGTTCGTAGTTTATTAGTTAGAAACAACACTTTTAGATGTGAATTGGTGTTAAAAATAAAGTCAATCGGATAGTCATTATTTAATAAGGAATTAACTATAAACTTCATGTTCTTGTAATGAAATTTCGGAGAAAGTAATAATACTCTGTCATTCCCGTTATTACACCTTTCTTCTGAGAACTTATGTGTTGAAAGATAATTCAAGTAATGTCCGGAAAAAGTAGATTTGTGAAACCAGTTAAATTCTAACATTTTTTTCTCATTAATAATGATTGTCAAGTTTAAAAAATTAATTCTATTTTCACCCAATTTCATCGTGAATTGTAATCTCGGGTGCTAAGAATTAAAATTTGTGAGTCTTATGAATTTCGCTAAATACAGTCATAACAATGTCATCTACATACCTAAAATAAAATGGGATGGAAATACTTGTTTTCTTCAATGCATTCACCTCTAGATTCTCCATTACTAAGTTAGCGATAATTGGAGAAAGAGGTGAACCCATTGGAGTACCAAATTTTTGCTTAAAAAACTGCCCATTAAAAGTGAAGTACGCCGAATTCAAAACAAAATCCAGAGCATTCAGAAATTCTTTTTTCGGAATCAACGTCGATCTTTCGATACTTTCTCTTGGCTGACATTTCCTAGCTAAATCTAATGGAATGTTGGTGAACATTTTTTAGTTAATAATTTTCCGAGATAACAAATGGAAAAATGTAATTAAAATGGACAAATGGAAAAGTGTAATTAAAGTTAATCAATTCCAAGAACAAGAAAGTTGGAAAATAAACACGCCAGAAAAACTTATTACTTACAAACGACACTGACTAGACGTGATAACAATTCAAGTCTTTATATCTTGTCTATGATCGGGAGATAGGCCTTGGATAGCTTCTTCATATCCTGCAGGTTAAATCTATGCGTTTGTCTCCTGATAAATGTGGTCTCCGAAATCAATCTCTTCTTGTAACCGATACTCCGTTATGACATTACGAGTAGAGGTGTTCGGATGTGATTCTCCGTGATTCTTGACCTCAACTGTGTATACGTCTGTCCCACATAACTTGCATCGCACTCTTACACGAGATCTTATAAACAACATTCGACTTCTTGTCACATGGTAAAAGGTCCTTTTGTACTCTAATGAATTTTCGCAATTTATTAGTATTATAAAACTCTCATACGCTATTTAATACTCTATTAAACTTCTCAGTAATACCACGAACGAAAGGAACAGTGAACCACGAAGGCTGCAATGCTTCAACTCTATTATCTTTAACAACACTCTTCCTATTACTAGCCGTAATAATTTTCTTCAAATGATTGTTAATATTTTCAAATATAAAGTTCAATGGATAATTATTCTCTAACAATACTTTGATAATGAAACAAATTATCAAGGTGAAATTTAGGAAAGCAAAACTACTCTATTAACTAATCCCGCGATTGTACCTATTTTTGAGAAATCGGATGCTGTGACCAAAAATTCAAATATCTACTCGAAAAAGTCGGCTTGTGATACCAATTGAACTCTATCAACTCATTATCCCTAATCACTGTAACATCCAAAAAATTCAATCTATCACCTCTATAGTGAACTGAAGCCTAGGATACAGAGAATTAAAAATATCAAGAATGGAACTAATCGAAAACGCAGGTGCCGCCACATAATAATATGTCAACAAACCTATAGTAAAATGGAAAAATGTAATTAAAGTTAATCAATTCCAAGAACAAGAAAGTTGGAAAATAAACACGCCAGAAAAACTCATTACTTACAAACGACACTGACTAGACGTGATAACAATTCAAGCCTTTATATCTTATCTATGATCGGGAGATAGGCCTTGGATAGCCTCTCCATATCCTGCAAAATCAAATCAAAGATAAAGCTCTAACCTCTAATTTTCGCATAACTAGATCCGTAATGGGAGATAACGAAAAGCTCATAAAAATCCTGTAATTCTGCCTATATATAACATTATCAAAAACAAAGAAAATAGAATCTAAAACAAATCTAACCGTTTTGATGAATTCCTCCTCCGATAAACAACAATCTTTAAAAATAAATCGCCAATAGTCTTTAATACAGTCCATAGCATAGTCAATGGGGACGTTAATGAAGAGACTCACAGTGATATTAATTAAAATTCATCACTCAAATGTTTCTACCATCAAGTTCCTTAACAAGTTTAAAACTATCTTCGATATGCCTTAAGAATTGTTTTTATAATATTATGAAGAAACACTGTTAACGAATACGAAGGGCTATCGAAGAAACTATTATATGAAAGGAGCAGTCCTGCTTATGTATTTTCGGAAAAGCGTAGTATCTCATCATTATTTAACAAACTTCTATATGTGGAATTAGCTATATACTTTTTTTCTTCCAACTAATTAATAAAGCGGTAAGCCCGTTACCATCCTTCTCATCGAATCCTTTTCAATTACCTCATAAGTATTCACATCTTGAAGCATCTCATTTATCCTGGAAATGTACACCTGTCTATCCAATGATAGCGTCACATTCCCTTTACCCGTACGAATAAAAATAGTCCTATCATTCATATCCCTTAAAAAAACCCTAATGTCTTTCATTAGCTGCGACAAACTCCTATCTACCTTCGTACAATGTAGGGAACAAGAAGCTAAGTTATTTAATACAGGAAATGAGTGGTTTGAGATCGAGATGTGCTCATCAATAGGCAATTTGTAAATATTACTTTCAATACACTTAATAAGACCGTTAAATTTAATCTATTCAAAAGTAGGGCAAAGTTATCTTCTAATTGTAAAAAGTTCTGTATATTAAGAGGTATGGAAACATTGATAGATTCACGAATCATTCCTTTATGAGGTAAATGAAGGAGAAGGAATCAGTGGAAGAAAAAGTTGAGGATCAATCTGTATTTCTCTAACTTTCTCAACATTTGGATTCTATACGTTAGGATAACGACAATCTAACACTATCCTCTAGCACTCCATCCCTGATCAACGCCAACAGCAATAAAAATTACCATTTTTGAGAAATACTTTAAGTTTATTTCAATAAATTTAAAAATCTATAAACAGATCACAAAACTTAATAAATTTTCAAAAATGACCTTAATGAAAAAATTTCTCTGAATACCTCCAAAAATTTCTTTAAAAAAGTGATAATTTTTCTGATAATTTTTCGAAAAATGTCCATATTTTTGGACATTTATTGCAGAGCTTTTCAGAAAATTTTTCAGTATAATTTCAGAAATTTGTTAAAATATTTCAGTGATTTTAAAGATTATCATAAATTTTTTTATAATATTGTATATAAACTATCAGAGATTTTCAGAGATTTTCAATGCGATAATAAAAAAAATTATATTTTAAGATTTATAAATTTTATTCCTTTAAAAGTTGTTCCATACAAGATACATATAATGATTTTACTTGAAATTATTTTGAAAGATACACTTACCTAATAGGATTCGAACCTGGGACCTCTGGATTATGAATTTCTTGCGTTATATGCTACACTTCTTTAATTTATATTGTAAGTGTGTTACTTATTATTTATTTAAGTTTTAGAGACAGCACTGAATTCCCGCAAAATTCAGAGACTTTCAGACCCTTGAAAATGATTTCCAAAGAAATCTTCTGAAAAGTGAAAAACTATTAAAATTTTATTTTCAGAGGTATCACTGAATTCCCGAATTCAATCAAGTTTATGAACTCTTAGATACTTGGAAATTATTTTTTTCAGAGAATTCGCTGTCTAAAAAGTAAGAAATCATGTAAGGTCTATCTTCTAAATTCAGCTGAATTCAGGAATTTTTAGACACTTGGAAATGATTTTCAGAGAATTCTCTGAAATGTAAGAAAATTCTGTTTTCAGAGACATCATTAAATTCCCGCGTTTCAGCGAAATTCAAAAACTTTTAGACACTGAAATAATTTTCAGAATTCGCTGAAAATCTCTTCGCTGAAAAGTGAAAATTCTATCTTCAGAGACATGAATGTCTCATCATATTCAGATGGTGAATTCCCGAATTTTAGCAAAATTCAGAGACTTCCAGACACTTGGAAATAATTTTCAGAGAAATCGCTAATAATTCCCGAATTTCTTTGAGAAAGAATGTTATTGAAAATCCCTAAAAAAATGTTTTCAGACATTTGCAGCGAAATTTTCAAACATTTTTTTCACCAGGAGATATATGTTTAATTGATACTTAAATAATATTTAAACTTATTATGCTGACATAATAAATTTAAATATTATTAAGTATCAATTAATCATACATTTAAATATCATTTTTAAAGTAGCTGAAATCTTTTTGGTAATATTTCAAAAGGATTCTTTCTGTAACATTTTAGCAAGGTCTTATGTGCAAGAATTGCGAACATTTTTTTTTTGCTATTCCAGAGCTGTCTCAGAAATATTGCAGACATATTTCACAACTTTTATGAAATGTTTCACTTTTCAGTTGAAATATTTCTGAAATATTTTTGAAATATTTCTGAAAACTTTTGGTGCTTTATGAGTTGGTTGTGTTCAGCAAAGAGAACAGCTTTGGTTTTTATGCTTTTAGTCCCCTATATTGGGTTGTCCGGAAAGTTCGTGCTGACTAACCTATATAATTTAATAAATGTATACTAAAATTTAAATCTTCTGCGTTTCAATTTTCCTTCAACATCGGCACGAACTTTCTGGACAACCCAATACATTTAAACGTATAAACCAATCGTAATGAAAAATTTTATAACGGTTGCAAAGCTGTTTCCTCTGCTGAATGCAATCATTACTGCAATATTTCATATATATATAAATATACTATAGGAATAGTTTTTGAGAAGAAAGATACCAATCACGAGTATTTGTGTAAGAGACTGAATAAATAATTGGAAAAGAAAATAAACAAAATATGCAATGTTGTATCTATTACGTTTTAATGATATTACATAAGAACCTCTTTCACTAATTCCAATTAACCCTAATCGATAGTTGATTCAATCATCACGACTATAATCAACGTGAGAATTATAAATATAGTTTGCCTCAAGAGAGGAAGAGAGAGAGGAAACGTTCTGATACATTAAACTGCTGTTGGCACTTCTGCGAGTTGATCATCGATTAATTTAATCAGAAGTTGGTGAAAGAGGCTCTAAAAATTTTTATATTTTTATTGTATAATTGGATTAATACAATTGTTGTTATTTTCAATATATAATACTGTGCTTTTATTTTCGATCAATGGTGTGCGTTTGAAATATATTTCACACGAATCCAATGTGACTTTCATTTCCACATTTTTCAATTGTTTTATGTATTCCCACTATTTCCGTCATTATAGATTTCTATAAATAGATTACCGATTTCGCCTCTATGTTTGAAGACAGCGCTGAGCAACATCATATTTGTGTTCACTTATCATATATATAAATTAAGAGTTAACACTAAGAGTGCATTTTGTTTCACGCATGATGCACATGATGTATCCCTTACGGAAATAAACTATTAGAAAACTATAATCACTATTGAATTTTAATAGTGTTTCTTCGCTTTTTAATAGTGAGTATTTATTATTCAATCGGAGAAAGAAAGTCGGATTATTTACAATAATCTTCTTTCTCAATAGTTTTTGACTGATAACGAGTGACTAATTGATTTTCTAATCAGATTATCCGTAATGATCTAGCGCACTATTTTAATAGTTATGTATATGAATAATTATACTGACTTCCCACACAGCATATAATATTGCAATGACATTGCAGTGAGATTACAATATTGCTGTAATAAGTATTACAACTTGCAATGCAATATTATGTAAATACTACTACTGAGATATTATACACAGCATATAATATTGCAATAATTTTGTTGAGCTATTATAATGTAATACATCATTCTGCAATATTGCTACAATGTCGTCCAAATATTGCTAAAAATATAATATCACTAAAAAACTTTTGTGTAAAATTGCAACTATTATAGTAAGTAATTTTGAGACCCACTATAATAGTTATAAACGTCAACACGTTTGTAAATTTGTAATATGCAAATAAAAATAATTTCTTGGTTTGTAACTAAACAGATAGTGAAAGTACAATTACAATATGTATGTGTAGTTACAGGAACGATAATACACAGTAATAATTTGTGCGAAAAATTTTTTATTATATTACAAAATATTACTAAAATTTAAATAATTACAGAAAGTATTCAAAATATCCTGCATAATTTTCATAATTTTCTATATAAAATGAGATATATTAACACAATAAAAGCAAATTTACATAATACATTTTTGTGGAATTACATAATTTCTGTAAAATTGCATGATTTTTTTATATTTATAGGACTAATCATGAAATTTTATATCATATATGTAAATTTTTTTATAGTGCAGTAAGACATATCGCAAAGTATTACCGCAATATCATTTAAACATTACAATGTGATATATCGCATTGTTATATTATCGTAAAGTAATTATAAATCTTTCGCATAAGGATAAAATGGACTAAACTGAAAAGTCTTCTATCATTTTACGATTTAGCAATAGTTAATAAGATAATAATTGCTAAAAATTGTTGAAAATTGGTCTTCAATAATTTTTTACTCAAATACTATCAACTTTACAAAAAAACTGCAAGAGATAAAAATTATTAATTTTCTTCTCATAGAACTCATAGAAGAATTTTTTCAGAATTTTTTATCAACTTTTTAGGATGCATTTTCTTATTTTTATCTACATGAGAAAATACGATATTAAAAATTCTGAAAAAATTTTGAAAAATTCTCAGAACTTTATGAGAAGACTTCCACTTATAAGAAGAAGTACTTACTTATAGAACTACCACTTATAAGAAGAAGTATTCACTTATAGAACTTTTGGACATTTTCTCCTTACAAGAAGCATATCCCTTTCGTGGCGGGGCGCTATTTATTTAATTGTACTATTGCAACAATATATTACAATATTTTTTACAAAATTAGAATTATAATATTTTGCAATATTGTAGCAATATTTCCAATAAAATATTATAATTTTAATAGTGCCGCAATATCGCTACAATTTTTATAATATTGTATGTAATTGAAATATTGCAATATTTCGTGCTGAAAGATATGCACGCGGCCCAACCATGCTAAGAGGGATACGCGTAAGAAGAAAACAGTCTAGCAGTCCTATATAAGAAGGAATACACAAATTGAATTAGTTTGTCTTCTGGAGATTCTCAATTTTTTTTGGGAGTGCTTTCTAGACTTCCAAATATTTATTTATCATACGTATTTTAGAGTGTAATATTAAGCAATAATACTTTAGTAATTAATAAAACTGAATTAATTATTGTAAATAAATTATTGTATAAATATAAATTGTATAATAATAATATATAATGTTGCAGCAAGTTATACATGGCAGCAATATGGCAGAAATATTTCTGCGATGAATTTTTTGCGAACGTTTATTATTGTAGCGATATTTGTACTATATAATATTACTACAATATTACTGCAACAAAATATTAGCATAATATTGCCTAATATTACTATAATATTTCTATAATTTACTATAATATTTTACTATAATATTTTCTACATATTATATTAATATTTTGCAATATTGCGATAATATTTCTATGTACTGTTGTAATATTATAGTAATATTACATAGTATAAATATTAGGAATGCACCAGATATCCGGAAAGTATCCGGTATTATCCAGCACTTTTTTACTATCCGACCGGATAGCCAGATATCACTATTATTCGGAGAAGTATCCAGTTGAAATATAATACAAATTTAAGGCAGCTACTTTGGAATCAGCGCGATAAGAGAAACGCAATCTTATATAATCATTAATAGTATAATGTGTATTAAAAGATGTTAGTTTGAACATTTCAACTATCGGTTTTAGCCATCTTCAGCAAATACATAATTAATACATTAATAAAGAATATCCTCTATTTAGTCGGAAAGCACAAACATCATATAAAGAAGTTGCCTGTCTTCTTGATTAACAAGTCTAATAAAATTATTAAAAGTTAAAAATTACGTAACTTCGAAATTGTACAAAGACTTGCTTACCTCAATTCTATGTAACACTGCAGTTAAATTTCACAATTAAGTAAATGAAAAAGATTTATATAAAACATGCTGTGATGAAACTTAAAAATCAAGATGTATCGAATGTTTTTAACTGTTTCACGTTTAAGAATATAATAAACAAGATATGATTTTTAAGATAGATACTGAAAGGACATAGAACGATGTTGGTTTTGTGTAAGTTGAATTGATTTATATTTATTAAGAATGTCATTATATGTTCGATCTAAATCATCTGTGTCTTTTTGAAGATTGAAACCATTTGTTTGTCATTTTATATTTATGATTATGATTTCTAAAATCAATTGTTGTTTGTTAAAATATCTTTTTTCATTCAGAACTTCTGTATTGTCCCAATCAATTTTATGACTGTGAGCAAAGCATGTGTTTAGTGATAACAGAATAAGAATTAGAATCTTTAAGTAAATTGCTTTTATGTTCTGTTAGTTATAATTAATTTTCTTTTTGTTTGGATGCATTTCTCACATATGATGCATCACAATCCTTATAGTTTACCATATTTTATAAACGATGTTTCTTTTTTGTTTTTTGGGCGTCAGATCTTCATGAACTTTTACAAATTTAATTTATTTAAACTGAAAAATGTCGTTCAATATACATTGCCATTAATTACATTTTTTAATTTATCTGAAATGCCTTGCACATATGGAATAGAGAACCATTCTTAAAAATTGTCAATCAAAATCATCCTACATCAAAATTATCCTATATCAAAAAGAAATGGTTCATTAATTTCTCCTCAATATAGATTTCCACTGAGGTACAATTATTATTACAATTAGGAGATAAGTTTTCTCTTCCGATTTCAAATCTCAGATTTATAGTTTGTGAATTTATTAAAAGCGGTATTAAAAAAATACAGAGTTCCGTTTATAATACAATTAGAAATAGAACATTACCCATTTTAAATAAACTTCTTTCCTTGAACTCAAAAAATAATTTTACTTAATAATAAGTTAAAAATCTAACTCTCCTAATAAAATAATTTATAAAAGAACATCAGAATATTATTTTTACAAAGGCGATAAGATAAAGCATATAACAGTTGCTTTGGACAGAGATATTTATATTAAAAAAATTAATTTAATGTTAGAAGATCTTTCTACATATTTAAAAATTGACAAAGATCCTTTGAAAAAAATTAAGTAAGTATAATAAAAAAATTTACTTATGAGATGGAAAAAACTTGAATTTATTTCACAAAATACATATAAAAATCTCTACTGCAGTGATAGTATATTACCTAAGGCGTTACCTAAAGTGCACAAACAGGATATTGTCCATTTTGCATCATTATTTCATCCTTTTATAGACCTTTGTATAATTTAACTTCCTTTTTCCATGAATTGATCATCAGAAATGTTCCCAAGGCTCTAAGTTTTATTAATAACAGTTTTGAACTTGTGAATAAAATTAAAAATATCAAAGTTATTATCTGATTTCATTAGACGTTATAGCTTTATTTACTAACATTCCGACTATTTTAATTATTGCAGCTCTTGACAAAAGATGGAATTTAATTTCAAAAAATTGCAAACTTCTTAAAAAAGAATTCTTAGGAGCAGTAAAATTAATGTTAGATTTGAGTTATGGTTATTTCTCTTTCGATCAATTTTATAGGCATCCCCATGGATTCTCCATTATCACCAATAGCAGCTGATTTGGTGATGAGAAAGTGAAGAAGAATTGGAAAATTAGGCATTAAAAAGATTAAACTTTCATATTTCCTTCTTTTTTAGATACGTAGATGATATTCTTGTTCGCATCCTTTCATCTGAATCCAATACAATATTACAATTATTTAATTCATACTATCCCAGACTCCAATTCACTATAGAAAAAGGAGGAAACAAAATTAATTTTTTGGATGTCATTTTGATTATAGATGAAGGTTTTCTAAAAACTGATTGGTTTCAAAAACCCACTTTTTCTGAGAGATTTCTCAATTTCCACTCTCAGCACCCGATATCTCAGGAGAAGGGCACAATTTTAAATTTAGTTGACAGAATGTTTCTTCTTCTACATCCAGAATTTCATAAAAAAAATTTGACGTTTATAATTAAAATTTTAACAATTTTAGACAATAACTATCTTATAGATTTCTTCAAGACAATAATTAATAGACTTAAACATTTAATTAATTAAAAAAATAAATTCGTTGACTAATAAGAATAATTCAGAAAAAGAATAATTCAGATGAAAAAGAAGGTGATTCTCTATTCCATATGTGCATTTCAGATAAATTAAAAAAATGTAATTAATAGCAATGTACATAGAACGGCTTTTTTCAGTTTAAATAAATTGAATAAATTTGTAAAAGTTCATAAAGGTCGCCCAAAGAACAAAAAAAAAACATCGTTTATAAAATAAACTGTAAAGATTGTGATGCACCATATGTGAGAAATGCATCCAACAACAAACAAAAAGAAAATTAATTATAACTAACAGAATATAAAAGCAATTTACTTAAAGATTCTAATTCTTATTCTGTTATCACTAAATACGTGCTTTGCACACACAGTCATAAAAATTGAGACAATAGAAGTTCTGGATGAAGAAAGATATTTTAACAAACAACAATTGATTTTAGAAATCATAAATATAAAACGACAAACAAATGGTTTCAATCTTCAAAAAGACATAGATGGTTTAGATCGAATATAATGACATTCTTAATAAATATAAATCAATTCAACTTACACAAAGACATCATTCTAGATCCTTTCAGTATCTTAAAAACATCTTGTTTATTGCATTCTTAGACATAAAACAGTTAAGAACATTCGTACATCTTGATTTTTAAGTTTCATCACAACATGTTTTATATAAATCTTTTTCATTTACTCGATATTGTAATATACTTAACTGTAGTGTTATGTGGAGGTAAGTACTTTTTTTATACAATTTCAAAGTTAAATTTCAAAGTTCAATTTTAATTTTAAGTAACTTTACATAATTTTTAACTTTTAATAACTTTGATAATATTCTTCCATGGATGTTTTCTATATAAAGATTATGCATTTCGCGGGTTTTCTCCATGTCCAGATCCATTCTTGAAAATGCCTTTTTCTTGGAATGCCAACGTTTCATGAACTTTGCAGTCCACTTCATCAGGGCGAAGAGCAGCCTGATATTGAGCTGTTCCGATCGTTCCTTCTATATATTACGCTACTTGATGAAGGGAAAGAAGAGAATTGTGGGTGGGAGGAAAGAGGGAGAAGGGGGAAATCGATCAATCTTTAATAACCGGGAGAATAGTTTTCCATATTTTATTTATGTAGTCATTATCTCTATTTAGATTGTTAGGGTGTTTTTATATCTCTATAACTTCTCTATACTTTCTTGGAAAGTATGATGTAATGTTGGCTATTGTGGTCGTTTTGTCAAACAATATTTGATGTCCTGTTTCGATGTTGTGTTCTGATAATGCTGATTGTGTTTTAATCTGACATCACATTGGTGTTCTTTTATCTGTAGATTGATCATTCTCCCAGTTTCTTCAGTGTATTGCCCGCAGGAACAAAATATTTTGTATACTCCTGCGGAGCTGAGTGGAGGTTTTTGATCTTTAGAATTTCTTAAAATTTGCCCTATCTTTTTGAGTTTAAAGATAGTTCGAATATTATGTTTGTTTAATATCTTGCCAATCCGATCTATTGTTCCTTTGACATATGGGAGAATGGATAGGATCCTTTCGTCTGTGTGTCAGACACGTGTCTTGTTTGCATTTATTGATTGTTTTAATTATGTCTTTTTTGTCATCATGTCCGTTTTTCTATAAGGCTGTTTTTATATGATTGAGTCCTGTTTGTAGATGTTCTTTGTCAGAGATGGTGAAAGCTCTATAAGTGTATAAGTGAATAAGCTGTATAAGTGCATTGATTGCAGATTGTTTTTATGCTGGATGATGGTATGATTCGGCATGTAGGTATCTATCTGTGTGTGTTGGTTGATGATCTAAAGTACTGTCAGCTTTCTGAGACAAGAACATCTAGGAAGGGGAATTTTCCGTTTTCCTCTATGTCTATAGTGAAGTGGATATTTGGATGTTGTTTGTTGAAGAAAATAAGGAATTCGGCTCTGCCGTGTCTCCATATCACGAATGTGTCTACATAACGGAAAATAAACTTCTGGTTTTTTAAGTATTTTTCTGAGGGCCTCTTTCTCAAAATGTTCCATGAAGATGTTGGCGATTACAGGAGAAATAGGAGAGCCCATTATTACTCCTTTTGTTCATAAAATTGGTTGTTATAAGAGAAGTAAGTGGTTGTTAAGCAGTGCTCTATTAGCGGGATGAGGGGACTTCATGTGAGACCTTTATTATGTTTAATGTATCTTTTATTGGAACTTGTGTGAAAAGGGATTCTACTTACAAGCAGGTTTGTGGGACGTAATCGGATTTTTTAGATCTTTTGTATGAAGTCCGTTGAGTTAGTTATATGTGATTCGAATTTTCCAGTGAAGGGTTGTAGTGTTTGTGCTAAGAAGCGGGATAAGTTGTCAGGAAATATGGCGTTATAATTGGTCTAAGTGGGATTTAGTTCGTGTACTTTTGGAAATCCGTATAGTCTTGGTGGGAGAGGATTTGTAGATTTTAATGTTGATTTTACTGGAAATATTGCTATTTTTTCATCAGGATCTTAGTGTTTTGCGCAATTGTATTAGTTGGATCTTGTAAAGCTTTTCGTATGCTTTGTCCGAGAGAAGGTTCTTCATCTTTTTCTTATAATCTGATGTGTTCATAACTACTAACTGTGTGTTGCCTTTGTTGACTGGAAGCACGATGATGTCTGTGTCTCTGTTCAAGTATTAGAGGACCAATCAGTCTTGTCTAATGATGTTTGGTGGAGGGTTTGACTTTGGAAAGGATACTGGTTATCTATCTGTGGATATTATCTGCTTGTTCTGATGGGAGTCAGTAGATGGTTGACTCTATTTGACTGATAATCTCTTCCTTTGGAATCTTTCTAGATGCGAAGTGCTTTTGGCAAGAGTAGATAGTGTCTTGAGACAGGTCTTTATTAGATAGGTTCTTGATGTTAGAGAGAGTTGTGGATTTTTGTGAGGGACAAGGTTTATGTACTTCTGTTTCTGTCTTTCAGAATTGTATGTGGGTCTTCATAGCTTCGTATATAATACGATCTAGGGTTTGCTAGATATCATGCCGCAACGTGATGGATAGGTACAGATGAAGTTTAAATGTTTTATGGGAAATCTGAACTATTTGTGATTTAGTGAAGAGAATGCGTTCTTTGATGAGAATGAGGCTAGTTTTAGGATATTTTTGGATTTGTGAATTCCTTGAGTTGTAGGAACTTTGGGATGATGTTATTATCCCTGCAGCGTTTTAAGAATGTTAAATTTGATAATTTCTTGATTAGGGAAGACCTGAGTTTGCTGAAAGTGTTTACTTTAGCGAAGATACTTTCCCTGTAGAGGTATTTGATAATATTCTTGAGATTTCCGGGTGCTTTCTATATAAAGGTTATGCGTTTCGCGAGTTTTTTCCGTGTCCAGATCCATTCTTGGAATGTCTAGGCATTCCAACGGAAAAAACCCGCGAAACGCATAATTTTTTAATAACTTTATTAGAACGCAATCACTTGTTAACTAAGAAGACAGGCAACTTCTTTGTATGATGTTTATACTTTTCTCACTTTCCGACTGGATAGAGGATATTTTTTATTAATTATATTATATATTTGCTGAAGATTAAAATCAATAGCCGAAACTTTCAAACTAATATTTAATACACATTATACTATTAATGATTGATGATTAAGTGTAGATTGCACTCCTTTTATCGCGCTGACTCCAAAATAGCCTCCTTAAATCTGTATTATATTTTTACAATTATTAGGAGTCCTATTTTATATTATATTCTTTATTCTGAAGTATCCAGTTGAAATTTTATGTCATTAAATTGTTGATTTTTTTCTTATACAAATCAAATTCTAGAAATAAGTATGCATATTTATAATATTATAATATCTTATATATATATATATATATATATATATATATATATATATATATATACATTTGTTGCAACATTACTATCTTTTTCCTTATAGGCCTTTTTTTTAGAAGACATTCGAAATCCAGTCGGATATCCGAAAAATGTCAGATATCCGACTCGATATTGCTTTCTCGGATATCCGATATTACATTCTGATGTCCAATATCCGTTGCATCCCTAATAAATATCGATACAATAATAAATATCGGCAAAAAATTTATCACAGTAATATTGCTGCGATATTTCTGTCATATTGCTGCAACATTATGATATATTACAATAATTAATTCAGTTTTATTAATTGCTAAAGTATTATTGCTTAATATTACACTCTAAAGTACGTATGATAAAGTCATGATAAAAAACATTCGGAGACCTAGAAAGCATTTCCAAAAAAGGTTGGGAATCTCCAGACACGCCAACTCGGTTTGTATATTCCTTCTAGGATTGCTCATTTTCTTCTTACGAGTAGCGTATCACTTTTATAGCTGGGACGCGTACTTACCTTGCACGAAATATTGCAGCAATATTGCAGCAATATTGCTGCACTAATAAAATTATAATATTTTATTGGAAATATTGCTATAATATTGTAAAATATTATGATTTAAATATTGTAGAAAATATTGCAATGTTGCAAAATTATAATTCAATAAATAAATATGCGGCCCCGTCGCGAAAGGGATGCTTTTCATAAGTAGAAAATGTCTAAAAATTCTATAATACATGAATACTGTTTCTTACAAGTTGAGTAGGCGAGTCTCCTGGAGATTTCAAAATTTTTTTGGATATGTTTTCTGAGCCCCCGAATATTTTTTGATCATAACTTTATTGTGTATTTTGGAATATAATGCTAAGCAATATAATATGTTAGCAAGTAATAAAAGCAGGTAATAAAAGTGGAATAATTATTGAAATATTGCATAATTTTAAAGCAATATGTAAGTAATATTTTTCTAAATATAATGTACTGAATTGTAACACTGCAAAAGTAAATTGCAATATTTTCTACAAAATATTTTTCAATACTGTTGTAATATATTCAATAAAAATTTTAATATTACAACATTATTGCTGCAATTTTTGTAATATTGGGCACTATTAAAATATTGATATAATATTTCGTAGGTCACATTTTAATCTTTGTATCTCTAAGACTATTTAAAATAAAAATTCATAAATAAACTTTTACTTAATTTTTTTACTTAATTTTTTTAAACATTCATTATATTATATTTTGAACAGTGAATGTTGGTACATCGACTTATATATATATTTCAATAATGTATTATTTGATCCCGCATAATAAAAAAAATTAAGAATAAGAGAAAAATATTGAATATTGGAGAAATAAAAAAATTATAAATGTATTTTAAATATAACTGCAATAGATACAAAAAAATTATTGCAATATTACATTGATATATCGCAATGTATATCTCAATAGTATTTACATAATATTGCATTGCAAGTTGTAATATTATTGCAATATTGTAATCTCACTGCAATATTACATGCTGTGTGGGTTAGAACTATCCACAATAATGACTATTTAAATAAATTACATTTACCTAATTATAATTCATTAAACTTATAATCAAGAAACTATAATGTCATATCAGTAATCAAAGTATCTGTAATAGTCATTCTTGCAGTCAAACTATTCGTCGGACAAATTAAACTAAAACTTTTTGACAATATCTATGGACCAGATATGTCATAGTTACACATCTGTAAACATTCAGAATTTGTGGGTCATCGAAGAAGCAGTTCCCATACAATCGCAGAGGTCAAGCAACACTAGATGAGATATAGCTTTGGATGAGTGACAGCTGGAGAGCATCGTGCAATTAGATCCCAATTTCAGGAAGAAACCTTTTTTTTATTATAATTTTATCGTGTATATTCTGAAATATGAAATACACTAATATTTAAACACTAATATTTATTTTAGCATATATCATAACACTGAATTAATTAATTTTTCCAATAATTATCTGAATATTTTTTTCAGTAATCTAATAATAACTCTTCTCAATAGTTCTTCTCGCAAAAAAAACTACGACTGAATAATCAAATAGTTTCATTAATAGTTCATTTCTATAAGAGTTGTTATGACAGATTTTCTGACCAGAATGGTCATCGACTTTAAGGATTAATATCTCAGTTTGCGAAGCAGAGCAATATGTTTTTCTTGTCGACTCTCGATTTTTATGCGAAAACGCATCAATTCAGTGTATTTTTATCAAAATTTGAGATGAGCAAGCTCTTCTTAATTAACATTTATCTTTGCCACTAATCGTACTTTAATAATCAAGTGGAACCAAAATGACAAATGAAAATACCTACATATCTAGTGCTTTAATAGAGAGTCATGAGACCATGTAAGTGAGGCTAGAATAAATATTTTCTGTTTTAATTTCATCAAAATCATCGAGTAAGGTAAAATTCTTAAATATTACTCTTAATTTTTATATCTTATTTTATTTTTTTCAGTAATATAAATATCAATGCATGTATAGAGAAGAAAATGTTGGATCCAATATTTGGCCTCTTACACCGTTCTGCTAAATCCAGTGTATACTATAGAAGTATATATGTTGGGCCTATCTTATATGCTATTGGACCTTCAATAATATGATCAATCATAGTCGTCAATTTTTAGTTTCTGATTTCTGATTTATGACTAATGGCTCATTGTAGAAAGCTCATTAGATTTATCTCATATCATGATATTATCTTTATGCCATAACATTTTATATTTACCTTTTTTTATAACATTAATGATAAAAAAAGAAAGAAATATTATTTAAAATATAAAGCAATAATTTTCTTACTTCTTACAAAATTTTACAAACTGATCTTAACAAAATATCCTTGTTAAATTCTTATATTTTCTGTTTTTTGTCAAAATTAAATTGTTCACTATGTAACTATTGATGAGAGAACAATATGATGTTATAATTCAGAAAAATATAATTCATTTAAAAAAGTGATCTTATATTTGATTTTTATGAAAAACTCTTCAAATATTTTCGAAATTTCCACAACACCTAGATATTGCAGCATCTCTCTCTCTCTCTCTCTCTCTCTCTCTCTCTCTCTCTCTCTCTCTCTCTCTCTAACACTTATAAATTTTTTCTTTTTTTTTCTTTCTATTTTTTCTTATTTTTTATCTATATAATATTTATATATCTAT
>Ga0157363_1001138_pt1 | contig 21724 bp, 15 predicted proteins | sample AttsexASBM1_FD_111477 | JGI IMG/M metagenome (GOLD analysis project Ga0157363, IMG submission 111477) | Fungus gardens microbial communities from leaf cutter ant in Ribeirão Preto, State of São Paulo, Brazil - Atta sexdens ASBM1 | ecosystem: Host-associated > Fungi > Mycelium > Unclassified ... | reverse complement strand
GAATAAAATAAAATAACAATTGCGGAATATTTCATAATTTTATTTATTATCATATTACAAATTTACAATGTAATATTAAGAATTTAAATGAAAAATTTAACAATCTTACTTTTCTTTTTTTTTTGTTCATCATCCTAACAAAGAGAAAATACGAATTTTTTAATTTAAAATTATATTTCTTGCTTTAGAGAAACGCTCATAATTTAGAATTAAGAGTAATAAGTGATTCAGATTGATATTGTTGATTGATACTGATGACAAAGTATTTTTGTGAAAAATTTTGGAACATAAAATATAATAAAAATTAATTAATGGTTAGTAAAATCTCGATTTTGACGTTTTATAGACAGCATTTGAAAAAAAGTTTAAATTTCAAGTTAAAATAATCGGATAAAATGATCTATTTTTAATTTGCATGAACTTTGTTTGTACATAAAATCTCTGACTGAGGACGATGAAGAAGATAGTCTTTTCGCACGCAGTTGAGATTATTCGTCGTGGAGAACGAGCGAAGTACATAACCTGGCTGAAAAACTCGTAAACATCGTCCGCTTTCTGGCCCGTGGAACCGCACGGTGTGCGGTCGCTCGGGTCCATGGCATAAACCAGCGTTGTCTCCGCGAAACCGGCGCTAGCCAGCGTAATTTTTCTCACTTTGCAAGTTGCCCCGTAAATAATACCAGAGCGCGCGGCCTTCGCGTCCGCACACTCAAGCAATCTCCGTCTTCTCCATCCACCGTGTACTTTACCCTCTTCTTTTTCTCCTTACAGCTTCGCGCGAGTGCAGTTTCTCTTCCTCCTCCCTACTTTTCTCTTTCATAGTCTGGCGACATACTCTTGGAACCGCATCGTAATCCCTGACACTCGTAAGTTCCAGACGACCGCGAACTCCCGTCCTACGTTACAATTTGCCGCGAGCAACAGTGAGAGCGCGTGAATCCCGCCGATATTTACGGTAATGCGATAGCCGGTCTATCAGTCGTGATATTACTTGGATTAGATTGGTTGACCACGACTCTCCAAGATAAGTTGAAATATCAAGATCGACAACGAGCTCTTGATAAGAAGAATTTCCAGATTTGCGAACGAAGTACATATTGATCTTGGAGTAAAATATCTGTAAGTAAAATAACGCACTCTCAGAAGAGTAGCTTGATGAATTGATTTACATGAAGAAAAAAAAGTAAAAGCAGATAGACATTTATTCGTATATCGAACAACAGATTTTCTGTGTTCTATAATTTGCTACAATTTTTAGTCAACGAGTATCGTCCATGAACAATTGAAACGTACGTTACTTGCGTTATTTTTTCCTTCAAAAATTCTCGATACTCACCTCATTTTCTTGTTGGAATAGGAGCACATATTATAGAAAAAAACATTATTACATGTGCAATTTTGCTATGAGCTTTCGTGCACACGCGAAACTGCACTTTTCCCCTTATTGCACTTTTCCCCTCGCTCGATGTATATTCCTTCTTCGCCGGATTATTTCCTAAGAGACTCTCGCCGCTTTTCCCCGCCGTGTTTCCATCTTTCTACGAAACTTGTATGATTTCACCCTCGTTGAGAAGGAGACGGTAGAACGTACAATGGGCAGTCCGGATCCGCCCGAACGTAATTTCAATCAGCTGTTTGCGTACACGCGTCGGGTTGCATATTTCCGACACGGTCGGTGGGCCACCGTGGTGCATGTCGTATGCACTCGCCCCTCGCGATGCATTTTTCATGGCGACGTAGGGAAGGGTCGGAAAACGACGGAACCCTGCGGCCTCTGGATTATCCACCGCTGACGGATGGACGCCGTCCAGTCGGCTTGATTGGTGTCGGCCGTGTCCGCACGTCGAGATTCCGCGGACGAGCAAATATTTTATAAGTGCGCGAGTAATTGACACGGTCCGGATTCCCATTTTCGCAGATCCGTCAGAATTTCACGTCGTCGGCTTATCGTCGTCACACGCGCCATGGATTTCGCCGCACGACGAATTTTTCTCCCTTTTTGTTTTTGTGAATCCGAGATACATTATCGTAATGTATCAGAAATAACAGTTCTATATTTCTGTATATGGAAAAAAACGATTTTGCTGAAATGAAAATTTAATAATTAGATATTGAGATCTAAAAATAAATTTGTTGGATTATTAAAATAATTACGTAGAAAGTTTAGTAGTTGATAACAATGCTGCAACAAGTTTTAGTATTCAGCGCAAACAGCTTGAACGTTCTACATATAATTATTTGAATAGTCAAAATTAAATTATGTAAATTAAATTTTTACTTGCGCAAAACTGTTCTTACCATAGAAATTTTATTTCGAAAGAATATTCTTAATTTATCATTTTTTTCTTCTTGCTTATATTTTCATTTCTGTACTGTAATTTTTTCATACAATCTTTCTGTTTAAATTGTACAATATTTCTTACCTTTAAATTATATAATATTTCTTCATCTTTTTTTGTTTTTTCTTCATATTCTTTATTGGTCTATAAAAAATTACTGAAAACAGAATTATAGTATTTTTTTTTACATAGATGAGCGTACTGAAAAATGTATTTTTAATAACAACTAATGGCATAGTAATCAGCCACTATTTACTAATAACATTCTAATTAAAATTGTATCGTAACAAACAAGATTCTTTCTTTGGTGCGCAATACGTCTTTCGCATACCGTCTTTGGTCAGCAACAGGAGTTCTAATGCCTAAACGCCGTTCACGAGCTGCACCATTTCCGCAGAAATGCTGCCATTACATACATCTGGCTACATTCGAGCGGTAGCTACATCCAGTGTGCCGCATCTGGAAATTGACATCGAGTTAAACATAGCCACGATATGCTTCGAGATCTCTCTATTTTTCTCTCTCCCTCCTTCTTTCTTGTTCTCTCCCTCTTTTCTCTCTCTCTCTCTCCCCCTCTCTCTCTCTCTCTCTCTCCCCAATCGGAGGAGCTACATCACCTGTATTATAGATCATAGAACACAATGTTATTTCACGATATAAAGTATTTTTCTGCATATATTTTCAATTGGCGACGTTATTCTTACACAAAGAAACTGAAACAGTAATATTTTGAGAAAATTACTTATACAACAAAGTACGACATAGATTTATTAAAAATAAAAGACAAGACCATATTGAATATTAAATTATATTTTTTTAAATATACAATTTACAGATTAATTTTGAAATTTAAAATTATTTCTCTCTTTTATTGAAAATTCTATTAAAATTGTTAGTTAGCTGTAAGCTTAATAATATTATAATACAATATATATACAATATCTATTTAAAATTCAATTCTATTTATTTCAAATTCAATTTTCAAATAATGTATGGGATATTGTACCTTTTTTAGTTCAAAGAAATGGTTTCTTTCATCTATTGATGCAAAGTTCCAACCGATCTAATAATTTGACCGAACGTGCGCCTGAAGAAACCTTTTGAAGGCGATTCCATGCAAACTCACGCGATGTGTCGAACGTTCCTAATGCCTCTTTCCCTCTGGTGACGAACGATCGATTTAACCAAAAGTACATCTTCCGGTCTTGTTCCCTCCCTTTTGTTCCCGGACGACTCCGCTTTTCTTCGTGACGGAATAGAAGACGAAGTACCAAGTGCCACGCGAATTCCTTCTACCTTTCGTTCTCTGATCTTGCTCTGGTTGGTATATCTCGGTGATCCAGAAGGCCGCGTCGATGACACCGTTGGAAGGATTCAGAAATTTCTCCATTGGGGGACGAAGGCGAATTTCCAGGTCAGGGGACATGAAATCGCTATCGTCTTACGAACAGAGGGCTAAGGATTACAGGTTCAATAGATCCCACTGAATTCGTATCTTCCGTTTTAGCTTAAACTTCGAAGGCAAAGAGCTTCCGGCGTGCTATGTAATTCGGGATGTATTTGAGTTATTAGTTGTAAATTATGCGTGAAATCACCACCGCCTAATCTTTGCTTAGGATGATGAATTATCATAACATAAAATACGTTCGAGGATCATTTACTTTGAAATTGAGTATTTATTGCGTCAAATCAAACAAATTAAAGTTTTTTCTTAAAATACAAATTGTCTATTAGAATAAGAAAGTACAACTTTTTTTATTAGAAGAGATTTCTAATAAGATAATTAGAATTTATACATTATTATAGAACTTTTGTGCCACTTATTGCATTTCTAGATCAAAAGTTATGAAATGATCTTATGAGCTACAAAAGATTCTATTAGCTTTTAATAGATCTATAGCTTAGTAGATCTATTTACGTGAACTTGTAGCTTCTAATTTAGAATATAATTTAAGGCTATCTTATCTTGATGAAGTATCTCTCGTTTCAATAAAATCCTTAACAGAACTGATTAACGGACAAACTTAATTATTCTTGGAATACCTGTATTCTCCAAGATCAAGATTAATAACAGCGGAGATTAAATAATCAGCTCTCGTACATGAATTAGAGGAAATTATTTTAATAATAATAATTTAATCTCTACAATAAATATTTGTTTCTCCATAATGTAGTGTCATTATAAATAACTATATGCATTCAGAAAAGAGACTTTGTTAATTTAACAAGCTGCCTGCAACAAATGATTTGTAAATAGTGACAACAAATATTAGAAACTGAAAACGAATATAAGATTCTTTTGTCAAAATTGATGTTAGTCTGCCATTCCAATAAATAATTAGTAATAGAAACGATCATGTATCTGCTGAATAGATTTTTATTTGCTAGCAATACTGATTATTTGCAAAAGATACATACAACGATTTAACAAATGTAATTTGTAGACTCATTTCTTTCAGCGCAGAAGTTCTTTATCAAAGACAATATAAAATGATTGACAAATTAGACAATTAGACAAATACTATCGCAATCAATAAAAACTATTTGTTTATTTCCGTTTAAGAAGAGATCAGTTTTGTAAATATTTTATAAATATTACAAATCATTTTAATTATTGCTTTTACTTTTAATTTAAAATTGTTCCAGAATTTAACTACATCAACATAAATGTAAAATTTCGATTCCATTAATGCGCGAGATTAAGTACACAGTTTCTTTAGTGAGCGTAGCTAAATCCTTTCAGTTAACATGTTGATGCATCCAAGTTCGATGTCGTCCTATGCTGGATTTTACGGATTGCTCATTATGCAGAAACTAGATGTAGAACCTCCTTGTTTCATCAACCAAGCTTGAAAATCCTATCAGGAAGTTACTAGCCTGTTTCAATTAATAATACTATATTATACTATTACTAGACTTTGAGCTTAGGTAACTGTTAGAATTTATTTTTCTTATTATTAGATTAACTTTTGCCCGACTTGTTTTCTCGACATAATAAGATTATCTAAAAATTAGATGCGCAACTATAAGTTAATTACAAAAAATTATATTAAAGTGGATTACGTAAAACACATAATATGAACTGTTAAAAGAGAGACGTAAGAAAATTTTTTTATAACACTTAATATAAAACGATTAATACGTTAATAATAACGTTAACAATAACAATTTATTTTTATGAAGCAGAGCTTATATTATTTTTATAAAAATAAACTTTAATTTTAACATTAAATGATTTTACAGAATTTAAGATTGCAATATATAGGTATAGCAGTTATCTTCAGTTGTGCGCTATACCTTATCGTAATGACTTTTTTTTAGTACAGCCAAGACAATTAAGATACTCAATCCTTTTTCGCATTTATCAATGCATCAGATATCCCAGTGTCTTTAAGGAACACTTGGATAATTTAAAAGCTAAGATTTATAACGCATAATTCTGGGTCTTGCATTCGCATTTTTTCCTGGCGTTATCTCGAAACGTACGGATGCGGGATTAAAAAGCCAGAGCGGCGATGAAAGGGATCTTTCCATCGAGTTTCACGAGACGACCCCTCCGGGTGCTCACTCCTCCCACACACACACACACACACTCACACTCACACACACGCACGCACACACACACACACACGCACACACACAAACACACACACACACACACACACACACACACACACACACACCCCTATCGCACCCTTTCTTTCAATTCTTCAACGTCACTGCCGCACTGGCCGATAAACATTCGGGTTCGGTTCTCCAATCGCATCGGGCGTAAGAAATGGAAAGTCATAAGTCTGTGGACGATCGATCGCCGCGTTTCCGCCACGGCGCGGCCGTTAAGTCGCTGTCACGGCTAGAGCTCGTTTCAGGGAACGATCGTGCTTAACTCACCGGACAAATCGTTGACATTTTTCAAGATTTACTGCTTCGTATTCGCGCTCTGAGCAACGCATCCGCATGTATCAGAGGAGAAAGGGTTTTACGAGGAATGTGTTTATACGAGACTATTACGGCTAACGTTCTGACGAAATGTATGTTATAAGATATGGTCATTATAGCGAGAGTTACATCACGTTGCGATAGGTCATGTAGCTTCACTACGAAATCATATGTTGCGTCGTTCTGTTGTACGTAATATGTCTGTAACGTAATCTAACCCTTCATATCCCATTTGAAGACACAGAAATAATTGATAGGATAAGTTTTTTTTGTAGCATTAATGTAGATAAGAGAGATATGTTTTCATTTGTTAGTTAGAACCGCACTTGATTGTGTTATTTTCATATATTATTCGTTGTTTTTTCATTAATCAAGTCTGTCTTCGCTAATTGATTCATAACGATTGCATTACTCGTCGGCGTATTTAGAGTATGAATGAAGCAGTTAATTATTATTTTGGTATAAGAATAATTGATTGAAAAATACAAGAAATTTCTGTACTATTATTAATTCTATTATTTAATTTAGAAAACAAATTATTCTTAAGTAATTTTATTGGTCAAAATTGTACTGTATCTCTTTCTCTTTCTTATGTTACGTACAGAGCGAACAGAGTAATTGTTCATAAAAGAAAATGAAATCTGCAGAATATAGGCCGATAGGAAAAAATAGCTCTTCACAAAACTGTATCCAATAAATTGTTTTTATAAATGTATCAATATTGTTACGTCGCACACTCACGAAAAGTTGCTTTTGTTTTATGTCTTCATACTTTTGAAACGGTATCGGAGGCTACCACTACTACGGAATCGATCGTCGCGTGTATGCTTACATTGTTATAAATTGCATCCCGTTCCATTCATTTTTGTCCGATAGGAAACCCGTATATCTTTTCGCAAAATTTCTCTGTCCAGCGAGGGCGAGGTGATCCTTCATAGGAACGACATTGAAGATAGATAGATCTCCGGACAGATACAAATGTTTCTTACATTTGTATTTTAGAAATATCCTTTTTATAATCTGAATGTATAATGTTGCATTGTTATATTAACGCTAATGACATATTTACAATTTTAATGTACATTTTCATTAACGTGGCACTTTTCTTAAAAGTATAAGCTAAACATTTTGGAATATCAATACGACGTAATATAATAAATATATTCAAAATATAGATTCTTGCAAGATTCTCGAAACTCTTGGCCTCATACGTATTTTCAAAATGAGTTTACGTTATTGTAATACTGCTCTTCATTCTAATAAATCCTCATCTTTATTTTTTCTTCGTTTTTTATTATAAATTTTGAAACAAAACTTCTTTATTTTCCAAAATTATTAATACTCTACATAAATATTTAAATACAATAATTATTAGAAAATGATAATATGCGTATCTACCAGTGATTCCGCCGCGAAATCTATTATTCGAGAATTAAAACGCCGAGAATCATTTCGGAGTGCGGCCATTGTGAGCGAGACCACAGATTTTTACCTTTCAGTCCTTACGAAGCTGCTTGTTCTCATCAGCAAACGTGAATGGCTCGTCCCTTTTTCTCCCGATGCTACCGCGGTCGCTGGCCCCTGCCATTGTGCGAATGTAGAATCGATGAAATCGCGTGTGTACCCAGCATTATCTACCTGCCGATCGCAGGAGATCTGGCGCCGAGCAGACCGGCCATCTTTGCTCTCGTAATGCAGGTGATCGATCGCTCGACGAAATCCGCGTCTTATCGTATTCTTATGGAGAAATATTACTATCGCAATTGCCTCCTAAAGAGACCTAAAGCGATTACCGGAGATTGAATTTTAACAGCTTAACAATTACGAGACTTTCGATCGTAATGGTAACTGGGAACGTTGAATTTCTATGAATTATAACAGTATGATAATAACGATTATTCTGAACTCACCAAAAACTTGCTATATATTTTATTCAATTGATTGTAACTTCTGTAGATAATATGTGCACACATACAAATGCACATACACATACACATGGTCTTTTCTACCTTTATATTTTACTTGAGCTGATAAAAGACTGAAAGCTTTTTTTCCCTTCAGAGGAACCACATTAATTGGATGATGATTAATCAGCTATCTACCCAGCGAATTATGTGCGCTTTTAAGCGCAAGGACAGCATTTTCGCCAAGAATAATCAAGGTACTTATGCCTCATCGAATACGTGTTTTTCTTTGGGGAAAGTTAAATGATAGTCGGCTCTTTAAGGAAGCAGACGTTAAGCACGGATTAAATGGAAGAGTTAAATGTATTCAAATCGCAAAAATGAACTTTTTCTCAGTCGGTTTCGACCGATTGTTAGTATGAACAAACACTTTGAAAGTTTTTCGCCTGTTCCACTTCGTCATCCACTTCCATAAGTCCTGACGACGCGAACAGACGCGATCACCCCAATGTGTCGAAAAATTTCTGCATTCATGAACAGAACAAATAAAACTTTAGACGAAAGTTGAAAAGAAGACTCTTCTTGGATCTTCATTTACAGATGTGAAAGATTTTAAAATGAAAAATGTGCACATTTAGCAAGGATGGCGAAAATTTCCAAAACTAATAGCTGCAAAAACTGAATTTGAATTTATGATTAAGTTTGTAAAAAAATTTGTAAAAAATTTAATGAAGAATATTTTATAATAAGTAGACAAAATTAACTATTTTTTGCTGAATATTGAACATTTTAATATAATATCTGATAATAATCAAACATTAATAAAGTATTGATCGGTGAAATTACATCAATTTTGTGAATACTATATATTTTAGGAGAGTAATGATATATATCGTCTAATTTACAGCATGAATAAGCTAATGCTAATAATAGTAGCTAATAAAATTGTTCATTTATCATAGAATTAGTGAGTTTCAATGAAAAATATTTTATTATAATTTTCTCGCTGAATTCAGCCACACATTCTATCCCGTCGTTTTCACTGCTTTCACAGTATTGATAGTTTTAGCGTATTTCATGCTCGACTTTTTTTGCGAACAGGCTAATAAAATCGAATTCATGCCTCGATATCAACCTCCGGTATTTACTCGCATATGTAGATATTTATGTGCCTTTCTCGGCCAACAGTATATTTCGTTTGTTGCGCTGTTGTGCGTATATTTTGAAGCAATTTTGTTATACGCGTTCTATCAATCGGCCGGCTGCGACTATCTCTCTTGCTCTCTGCCTCTCACTGGCTCTGTTTTCTCGTTCATTCTCGCAAATTTCATTGTCGTTGATGTAGCACGCGTCAGACCGCTTCGGGAATGGCGGCGAGCTTACTTATTCGCTCGCGGGGGTGGATCATCAGTTTCTCTACCGCGCGCCGTCGGAATATCCATTAGTTACAGCACCGCTGTTGACGAAGCATGTTATTTCCCTTGTGTACGACGTCTGGTCCCCCTCTGCCCTCTGACTCCTCAGTGTATACATTGCCATCTTCTTCTCATTCTCGCCTTCGCATTCATGCGATTTTCGTTGATCTGACAGATGAGGTATTCCACTAACTATCATTCGCGTTTGATGGCCATAGGAATAATTATAGATTTAAAGTATTACTTCTGATCAAAAGAATGAGGTTACATGGTACTGAGTCTGATAAGATGATATGTAATATATTATTTTGATATCTACATATATTCTGATGAAAAAGAGTATTACAATATATCATTACTTTTGTGTTATAATTTAAAATATATTAATTAGATAAGTTTGACATTAATACTTAGCAACATTAAATAGGAAAAAAATTTTTTGAATGACACATTTCAAGTTCACATTTAAAGTTGAAACTTAAAAGTTAAATATAGATATTTAGATCATGTCTTTCCTAATAAGAATTTTCATCGTGATTTTTGAATCGAAAATCATTTTTATAATCATATTATGCATTGATATCCTTTTGCTTTAAACTTTATCACACAATTATCAGTAATGATTTATCATATTAGTGATAATTGTTAAAACCTTTATTCGATAATTAAATATGCAACTGTAAATTGATTTTGTGTAGATATATATATATATATATATATATATATATATATATAAATGATATTGTAGTACTTTAATATCGTAATACAATTATAAATATAATTATTGCAATGTGATTATTTTTAATTATAGTTTTATAAAATACCGATGAATATACCAATGCAATATTGAATACAGAATACTATTACTACATAGTACATCTGTGATTTGAAATCAGAATGAGAGCCACGTGGCAATCGGATTCGTTCTCGATTAGATTTCGTAACGAACCACCGCGAACGAGGTACCTTATGTTGACTTTTCGGGCAAACTAATTTCGAAACATCGTAGTCTCGTGAAATCTCATTTTCACGCCAGGCCTTCGAAATTCTGGTTCACCAAGCGAATTCTCTGCAAGGCACCACTCTCTCTCTCTTTCTCTCTCTCTCTCTCTCTCTCTCTCTCTCTCTTCACTATATTTCTCTCATTGACTCTGTAGTTACTTCGCAATACACCGTGCATCCTCCAACTTTCTTCTGTCGGCAAATTCTCCAGTGACACAATAAAGCCAACAACGAAAGAAATATTTGCACGCAACTGTTTTCTTTTACGTGAAATCTATACATCTCGTAACGCAGCAAATATAAAAAAAAAGAAGAAAAAAACAGGTAGAATTTGAATATATTATCTCATTAGAAATTATTTATTATATAGCTTTTAACATCAATTTTATTATATTTTTTGTTATCCAAAGTTTCTGTAATTTCTTTGGTAATTATAGCTTCATTATGTGCAACCAAATATGCTTTGAAAAGATTCTATAAGGGTTTACATATTCATTATCGTTCGTTATACAAATAGCGTCGAGGTGTGTAGTTAAATTGCAGAAAACGTCATAATTATACTCTGTAATGGCTATGTAGCTTCGTGATTTTCTCATCTTATCACGCTCACGTTGCACAACGAGTTTGCACACGAGTTTCCTGGCGTGCGGCATCTTATCGACGTGCGCGTGAAATTATTTAGCACGACTAACCGGTTTAGTTGATTCATCGAATTCGCCCTTGCGAAAGTTTGCGTGTTGTCTCGGGACTTCGCGGAACATATCGTGTCTCGAAGTGATTGCCGTTCTTTCTGATTAATGCTCTACTGAGAGCTTTTACGCGCTTTTACGCGAAAACTAACGTTATTTCACATCCTTTGCAAGTTGCGAATAAAATGTATAAACAAAATAAGTCGTATATTGTGGAATATATATATATTCGAAACTATTGTTGTGACAAATAATCTCAATAATCTTTTGACGAATAGTGTTATAGTGTGATTAATCAGAATAAAAGACTAATTAAATAATATAGAGAATTTCTTAAAATTCTGAAATGTTATATTTTTTTTCAAAATAAATTATATAAATTAATCTTTAAGTAGCAAGATAATCATAACACTCTACGTATTATCTAAAAAAATCTTGTTCTGAAAAAGAAAAATAAATATTGCCTAGAAGTTTTAAATTACAAAAGTCTTATTTTTATCTTATAAGGAATAAAAATAACGTAAATTTAATTCTGTACATTATTAAAAAATATTATTAAAAACATTATTAAAAAATATTATTAAAAAATATAACTGTAAAAATAAAATTTGTTTGGAGTGTTCTGAGCATTTCACTCAGTCACCCAGATTAACATTTATAATTATCATTTGGTCCTAAATTAGAATTGCGATATCGAAAAAACAAGAAATCGATAATCGTTTGAATAAAAATAGAACAATTAAATACGAATAGAACAATTGATGAGAAAAAAAATATTAGAGAGAAAAACAGAAATAATCCAGAAATACTATCGAAAGTAAAAACGTGAATTTCTTTTTGTTGAAATTATGTCGGCTTCTACCTTTCAACATATACATATTAAATTTATCGCTTTTCGTTGTAATTTGCCGTATACTATTCGACACTCGTCAGCCTCTTCCGGAGGCTGAATAAACAATGCAGTCCCACTAGGGGAGTACACAAGGACCAGGAGTAAACAGGAACGAGATGATTGGATCGGCAGTTGGGAATTCGTCGATGACCTGCGGCAGATCATCGACAACATAATACATGAAATTTCATTTTTAATCAATTAATTCTTGAAATAATAAAAAATGATTATTTTTATAATTATTATTCGTATTTTTGGAATAGCTTGAGGAATAGCTTGTTTCACGGATAATAAATTTGTGGCACATATTTTTAATAATACATTATGCCAACAAGAAATGAAAAATGATAGCGATGCATTTTTCACTTTGAGTGATGTATTACATTGTACATTTTTAACAAATTTCGTATATTATTCAAGTTATTTTCTATTCTGTTTAGCATATTGTATCGATATTACTGCAATAACTGTTTGTATCTAATTCAATAATTTCGATAACATTCGATAAATACGTATTAGTCGAATGCAAACATATCCCTTCGCATCGCTGAATGTTGCTGAAATCAACAACTTATTCTCATGATAATGATGTCTGTAGTACGCGTGATACAACAATTTCCACATGATATCCACAGTTTAGATTACGCTTGCGTATGTTCTGCAGCGATGCAGAAATAACCGAAATCAATCAGAAAATAATCATATCACTGCAAGAAAATAAGAGATTAATTTGACGAGCAGCTATGGCGTGCTCAGCAGCCATTACGATGTTATTCCGAACGCGAGTGTATCAGAGCAACGTATCCAACGAAAATCCCGACAGTGTTAATTTTCCAGTGGACGGTTTTCAACGACGGAGGATTCCCGGGTGCAGGTCCGCGGGGAACAAAGAGAAAACGCAACTCGGTCGTTGGCGGCCGCGCGGAGCTCGCTCTCGGCTGTCCCCTGATCCGCGAACCCCTACGCGATGTGTGCAGAATTATTGTTGATTAAAGGCATTGTTGAGCGACTCGTTGGAAGGTCCTGCCGCAGACCGACGACGCAGTCGATGGAATTGCGTTTGGCGATTTAGATCGCGAAGAGAGTTTCGATGACGCCGAAGAGTAAATTGCGCTCCACTGTTGTGTGAATTGTGTCGCGGTCATCTGAAACTCTCTATCACGTTCCGGTGGATCCACTGATAGAATGAAATCAGACCTTATCGTCGCACATCTTACGCGAATAGCCGAATTTCAATTTCACGGGTGGTGATTTGCCATTTCACGGAAAGAGCCTATTTTTGTGAAAAGTTATGTGAAGCAATAGCATTGTTATAAAACAGCCGTGCTGATGTAAGAATTATTTATGTCGCTTAGCTTTTATTAGCTTGTATTGTAATTCGGATGAACGTTTTAATTGAATAGGGTCACGAAAGAAGAGAGAAAAATATATGATCATCTTTCCACTAACATCTTTTAATTATTGCTGCCTTTTTTTAGTATTTTTAACATTTTTTTAATCTCTTAATTTAAAATATTTTAAGAAACTTTATATATAAAGACCTGATAAAAAAAATCTGAAGATATGACGCAAAGTTTGCTTAGTGGAAAATTTCTTATTGTTTCTTATGATTCGTAAATATATATAGCACAAATATAGTGTGCCGATATAAACATTGTGTGTGCATTACGTGAAATGTGGACATAAACCTGGCTATGAATTCTCTAGTCCAGCAGAAACAAGAAAGTTCACGTACACACAGTTCGTAAAGCGCTCCCTTTCCGAGAAAGAGTCTCCCCATGGTTACCTGCGTAAAGCTATGACTCACCGTTTGAAGGTCGTTCTATCTCCCCTAGTTTGAGTAAGTCTGTTATCAGCAGAAACAGCCACTGGGAGACCAAAGCGATTGTTAACGCAACAGCAGGGAAGCAAGTTATTATTTGCTGAATTCTCGGGGACTCATATCTCAAAAGAAATGCACTTTGCGGGTGATACATTTTCTTCCCTTTTGATATTTTCCTCTCTTCTAAGTTTTATCTCTAATCGTATACCAATGTTAAGCTTGCTCTCTGCTTATGGTGATGAGTTTGAATGTTCAATTTCCTCGAAATTTAAATTTTCAAGACTGTGCAAATATACCAAGGTTTTAACATTGTGCAAATATACTGAAGTCCTTGAATGCAAGGTACTTCTAAAAAATAAAGTAAACCTTTTAGCATCATACTTTTAGCTCGCGTAATTAATATTTAATTAATAGCAAGAAGACCTGAAGACTAGTAATGAACATACTTTTAACTCTTCTGGGGCCCAAGTTAAGTTCACCACGACGTTACCCCGCACCTATGACGAAGTTAATCTCGTGCACACAGGAGGTGCAGCGAATGGATATTTTATTTCGGACTCTAGGCGATCATAAATCGCGTTAATGGGGCGACTCTTTAGGATCGGTGTAGGGCAACCTAGACGACCGCGCCCACGAGTGCTGGATGAGTTTGGACGAAGGAGAATAGATGGAGAGGTAGGTATGCAAGGAGTCGACTTATGAAGCCGCAACCCCCGTTACACCCCCATGACGATGTGGTATAGCCGCGTTCTCGAGCCGGAGGGGAAGGCGAACTCGAGCCAGGGCCAAGACGTTTGTATATATATCTCCATAACGACGTCGTTACGACGTCGTTCGTTACCGACAGACACCAGAAACGCCGCGGCGCAGATGGCTATCCTCGTCTTCGGCGACCTCGACCTCAGTGCATTCCCGACGGACACGTGCTAGCAAGAGAGCTTTTTTTAGGCGACGCCATGCGCTTGAAATTCACTGCAACGGTACTGTTCAGTTATCATGCGCCGAGAATTCAACGATATCATCTTTATCGGTATGTGAATCTTGATAATGAATTATCTTTAAATGAGCGTCGCTATCATATAATTACATTATAACTCTGTCATCTTTTTATAAATCGAGACGTCTGGCTAAATAAGATTAAGCAATCGATATGTTATTGATGGTAGTTTATTTTCGAATCAAGCATGTATATAATCTTTATTAATCGTTTTTAAACATCTAAATGCATATACGCGATGAAAAAGTTATAAAAAATTCCATATAAATATTGAAATATTACGTCTTATTTTAAACTATAAATTTTTATTACAAAATTAAACAATTTTGCTCATCTTGATATTTTAATTATGACATATGTATGCAGTTAATTTAATTTTTCATCTCAGTAACAATTCGAATTTATTCGGTAAATGACTCACATATTTATATGATGAAAGAAGATTGTGAGAATATACTTTTGTTAGCGAGTAATTCCCTCGTGTCTCCTTAAGAGTGGCTTTTGCATCAGACGTACATTCGTAAAGAGAGCGAGAGAGAGAGAGAGAGAGAGAGAGAGAGAGAGAGAGAGAGAGAGGGGGCGTCTCTATTTAAAGATACCATCCGAGAGTCATTATCTTGAACATCCCCAAGAGACACTATGCTGATAGTCAGCGTGAAAGCCAAGAGACTTCATTAGCTAGACACCAAGAACAACGACCTAACCGCGAGCGCACAACGACTGAAGAAATTAGGGAATCGTTGCCTGATATCGATCGATCAAAACTCGTGTCTTCCTCGATTTCCATCCGCGAATCTTCGTAATATAGCTATTGCCTTATTCACCATATATTACTATAAAAATATGTGTTTTCAAGAATATGAATAAATACTTTGTATATATAGTAGTAAATATATTACAAGGGATGTTCTCTTTTATTCTCATAATTATGATTTATTTTAATGATTATTTTAGAAATTTTAAAAGTTAAATTAAATTAATAAATTACAAAATAAATATAAATGTTATTAATTCTATTAAAAAGTCTAATTTGAAAAAATAATTCTAGTTATATGTGCGGGACATTAATTTTCACTCTCCATATATTATACATCGACGTTTCTTGACATACTCGCATTTGTCGCACTAGTGACCGAACAACTTGGAAAATATATTTTTTTAAATCCCCATTCCGTCCATTCGCAAAATACAAATGTCGAAATACTTGAAAAACACATCGCGTCGGTACACCATTATTTGGATTGCAACGCGATGACTCACACACACGCATATACTGCAATTTCTCTAATTGCAGGCCTTTATATCCCGCTCCAGTACTTTCCGATCATATGGCGTTGGATATTGAAGGGTACTTGATTTCTGTCAATCGCTTTTATCGCCACTGGAAATATTGAAAACATTTTCGTTTACTGCGGGACTTCGAACGCGTCGTTTTTCAAGTGGATATTAAATTGCAACGTTTCGGTGTTATTTTTCAAAACGTGCCGACTGACCGATACACACCGACCGCCACCTCCATCGTTATCGTATTTTTCAATATTTTGCGGAAATTAATCCATCTTTTTCTTAATTGAGATATTATATATTTTTTTTACCTTTTGATATTGTTTGTAAATTTTCTTGAATGAACTAGGTCCGTAAATTCTATTGTTACATGTATGTAATAATAATAAGTCAACATACAAAAATCATTTTTTCAGAACAAAGAAAAATTAACAAATATTTATCTAGCGAAAAACTGAAAAATACATTTTTTTTAACCTGATATTTTGTTTAAGTTATATACATATATTCCAGAAAAATCATAAAATATTATTCTTTTTAATGGAAATTACATGTCCAAATCTCCAAATCTTCAATTATCAATTTCTCAATTTTTATTACAAAACGCGATTGCAGTATTGACATCGTTCCTCAATGTCGGACTATTCGATCCACAGAGCGCATCGAAAGGATGACCGAGCGTCATTTTTTTAGATTTGAGCTTTTGGATGGACAAGATAACAAGAAACGAAATATGAAATCGATCATCCCGTAATGTTTTCGTAATGCCAGCTGATGCGTATCTATCGTATATACAGTTTCATCACGAGGAAACTTGCTTCGAAATAAAGCTCCAGTCGAGAACGGATCAGCAACGGAAAGGAGAAAGCAGAGACAAAGAGAGAGAGAGAGAGAGAGAGAGAGAGAGAGAAAGAGAGAGAGAAAGAATGGTAGCGAAGAGAATAACGAAAGACGAACAAGATGAGGAAGAAAGAAAAAGTAAGGCAGAAAGAACGAAGCCCAGCACTCTTAATCTTGAAGGTTTATCGAGAACGACGTAAATCTGCCCGAACGCCGAGCGTGCTCCTGTACCTTATCAACCGAGGCTCGATAATCGACTTATTCCCCTCTTGCCTGTCGCCCAACGGCACCAGCAGCCTTCTTCATGCGACTATCAGAGGAATCAATTACAATAATACAGCCAGAGCTGCTTCCGGTAGAGCGAACGTCACTTGGTATAATGCGATCCCTCGTGTCAGCTTCGAAGGTGACATCCAACGGCACAACAGTAAATTTTGTTTGAAACGATCTCGTCTGCCTTGGTAAAGCTGAATCGACTGTTCGCAGATTATATTGTGGTGAAAAGCTCTGTTTTCTAGAGAAGATTATTTAACTATATAGGCATGTGCAACGCGAAAAAGATGCTGACAAGATACTGGGGCAATAGTGCAACTTAAATAGCCAGATAACTTTCCGGTAGTTTGAGCTTTTTTTTTTAAACTTCACGTCAGAACTTTATTTAGATAGTAGTTTAACATTTTGACGAAACTTTGCTCTAATCGATTTTATATACCATGCACTTTATATTCAATGTGTGTGAGAATAATGAATTTTCCACTAATAATATTGACTACAGAGAAAATAATGAAGTAGTTAATGAATCTATCTCATTATAATTAATATGCAAATATGCAAATATGCAATTACGATTTTTTTAAGTTTTTACTTTTGCAAAGGCCTTTATTAATCGTATTGAACAAAATTATTCATCGATCTCAACCGACTCTAAATAAAATAAGCTATTATTATGATTCGCGTACAAATGTGAGTAATCATCTCTTACAAAATTTCTTCTTGTTAAATTTTGCGAGCCACTACCAAAGAGTGACCAAGAACGACTTTCAATGTCTTCAATTCTGATTCGGGTCAACCGGAATTTTCCCTCGAGTCGTGACACCGTCTGCTCGGAGACGATGTCCGTAAATAATTCAGGAGGAAAGACTTTGCCCGGTCACCATGGCGACAGATTACAGGCTTTTCGAGGATGTGTACGGGCTCATCAACATCGTCGTTCCTCCCTTATCTTTCTCTTTCTCTCTCATAGAGTCCATCGTTTAAGGATACCGAGATGCCTACTTTTATTTCTCTATCTTTACTTATCGATAGTTTGGCTGGAGAAAAACGAAAACAAAAGTGAGAACGAATTCTCCTACATGAAACATATTTATTTCTGTCGTTCGTACATTCTTATTTTTTACAAAATAATACCTTTATGTATAATGTATTGATTATATTATATAATTATACATATCTATTCAATTAAGTAAATATACAATATGAAATTAACCAATAATTATTTAGATTTATTGATGCAAATTAATGAAATAAGCATTATGAAGCTTACAATATTAAAATTAGGAGGAAAATCTTTTTAATTAAGTAAAAATATTTATTTTATTCGTACGAGATAAACTATATTCGAGTTCACGTCGAGTGAAATGTCTGCGAAGCCAAGGATGGTAGACAGATTCAACAAGCTGCTCTTTCTTCAGTCACTTCCTAATCAAAGTAGGTTGTCAAGCATTCACAGCCTAATTCGAGAAAACACGCGGCCGCTTTCAAGGCTTTGATCGTCAGTTATCACCACGATATAAGGTGTATACACACGACCATATGCACGAAACTTCCTTTGCTCAACCTTTTCATAGAGTACTCGTTATTTCTCGTTATGAAAAGAATCATCAAGAAAAGAGTGAATATACCGAAAATTATTTTTCGTTACATTTTAAGCGCGCGATGATCATTTATATAACGAGAAATTCTTTATTCTTTTAATTAAACACAATAATATTATGTAACGTGTGAATTAATTACTCTTTAAAATTATATAATTAGAAATGTATTCCTATTTTTATGCGTTGTGATCAAAAGTTTTTCTTACTCACTTTTTGTTAGAATATCGTGTAAAGTGTATTGCTCATGAAAGTAGTCGAAGAGAAGTAGCAGAAAAAGATCGAATATTACGGCGAGGTTATAAAGTTTTGCATATGAAAAGCGTGAGTCCCTTTACGAAGGCAAGAACGATCGTAAAAGAGAACGTTGTAACTCATTCGTGAAGAAAAAATTTTTTTTCAGCAAATCTGCGAAACAGTTTCAAGGGAACAATGATGGAAGACGGGTGGAAGTTTATGTCGCCTATTTTTCAAATGGTCTTTACACCGTTCTTTTAGAAAATTCTCGGGCACATTGAACAAGTATTTTATTTTTACCTAAGAACGCCAGCAGAAGTTTAATCATCCTTAATGAAAGTGAAGGACTAACCGAGCGATGAATTTCTATTGCGAGGACGAGACGGAAGGTTGACTTTTAAATTTACATTAGCCGCAAGTGTATTACTGACGTGAAAGACCACGGGAAAGAATGGGAGAAGAAAGTTTAGTTAAAGCGATGAAAGAAGGAAATAGAGCAGGAAGAAAAATGTGAAACAGGGAAAAAGTAGAGAGATAAAAAATATAGATCAGAGATTTTATTTTAATTTCTACACTATATACACACAATATAAATTTTTTTACACTGAGAATTAAACATTAAATTTACGAAAAATTTTTTATCTGTGAACATTTTTCAAAATATCTATTTTAGTTTATCTATTTTAATTAAGAAAATGTTATAAAATTTATATATATATATATATATATATATTTAACATTTCTTTATTTTGTCTTAAGTTTTTATAATGTATATTATAAAACGCCAAATATTAGATAACTTTTTGAAAATGTATTTAATCGAAAAATTCATTGATAAAATTCATCAGTTACTTTAGTTCAAAGTACAATCGTGCTTCCAAAGTTGCTACAAGCGACATCTACGAAAAGAAGAGAGCGTCATGATCTCAGCGCTTGTCTACGAACGCTCTCTACAATTTCATTTTTATCTACGTCATTTCCAACGGTGTAACAATCTCTGCGATAATGATCGTCGTCATAAAAGCGATCTAAACCGTTATAATCGCAACGGCCACCCATCGTCACCTGCATGTACAGTTCCCCGCGAAAGTTTCGCGTTAATACTTTGCTTCTGGCTTCTCTTACCGTCATAAACCGCAGGGAAACGATCTCTCGCCGCAGCAGTAACACCAACCTCCCAGCGATGCCAGCTACGTGAACAAAATAAGTATCAAGCGTAATCTTGATACACGATCGATATGACGTCTTGCTGCGCGAATGGAAACGTATGGAAATCCATGTATTGCTAATCAACTATATTAATCATTTTATTTTACGCTCCGAAAATCGTTTAATTTTTACTAGCTTTTCTTTTTAATTATTATTTTAGAAACCAAATTTAATCCTAAATAAAGCATATTTTTATTGTACACTCAGAGAAAGGTTTTTTTCAATTCAAAGAAATGTTTCTTTGCTACGATTAAAGAAAAAAATTTCTTTGATTTGAACATCATTTCATTTGATTTAAATATTATTTTTTTTAAATCAAATAAAAAAATTTCTTTGATTAAAAAAAGATTAAAAAAGATTCAAATAAAAGAAATGATATTCAAATGTGATATTTTTTAAAAAATCACGACAAAATCTTTAAAATATAATACAATTGTTTTATTTCTTTAATAATAGCTAATAAAAAGCCTTACAGACTTATTTATAATATCATTAAAAAAAAATGAAAATTACTGTTATTTTATTTTGTTTCCTATGTCTCATTTATCATCAGTCTCGCGCAAGGATTCGCGTTTACAAACCGAAAGACCAGCGCTGACATAGACATATGTGCAAGGGTAACTAGCGGCATCCACCACAATCGAGAACGAATCTCGTGGCATTAGAGGAAGACTTATATAGCACGAATGCGTTACGCGCGAATGCTCGCGCGTCACCGTGTCCGATTCTCTTCTTGCGTTCCTCTAACAGGCGAAGTAAAATAAGCTCGCATATAAAACGTGCGCGTGTCGCGGGCATTTAACGTGCCCACGCGAGGCACAGTAATGCTTTTTATATGCTTTTTATATGCTTCTTATCCTGTTTCATTTCTCTCGGCAGGCAGGTAGGCAGGCAAAAGAGAAGGATTGAAAAAGCTTGGAAACTTGTCGAGCGTGGATATTTTACCCGTGTCACGTTGGACGCTTTTGCGAGGCGCTATTCGTTCATCCTCGTCTTTCTGAAAATTCAGAATGCGACAACGACCCACGTAGAAATATTCCTCGTGGAATAAGACGATGAGGAGATATCCGTGTCTGTTCCCCGATCGCGATTTCGCAATCATCCACGAACAATCTTCTCTTCCCTAGGAAAACTTCTTATGTCTTTAGGGATATCTCCGATATCGATGTTTAATCTTAGTTTCGCGCTCGTTCATCTATACATTCTACAACTCAACACTGGAATCTCCTTCGCGATTTTGCGTCAAGTTTCGCAGTTTTGCAATTTTGAAGTTTACGTAACGCG
>Ga0157363_1001136_pt1 | contig 21729 bp, 14 predicted proteins | sample AttsexASBM1_FD_111477 | JGI IMG/M metagenome (GOLD analysis project Ga0157363, IMG submission 111477) | Fungus gardens microbial communities from leaf cutter ant in Ribeirão Preto, State of São Paulo, Brazil - Atta sexdens ASBM1 | ecosystem: Host-associated > Fungi > Mycelium > Unclassified ... | reverse complement strand
GCTAAGTTCAAAGAGAGAAATAAGTAAAATAAACTATAAAAAAAAAGAGAAATCATAAAAGACTAGAAAAATGTAAAACAACTAAGTCCACTCAGAAGATTTCTGACAACTGTTAGGAGTACAGTATAAAGTGCATATATAGCACCAGCCAGATATCAAAGCTAAGCTTGATATTGTGTACTTTTAGTGTAACTGGTTTAGTAGCTGGTCTGTTTCTAACAACTTACTCATTTGGACTTCCAAGAGCCCACTATTGGATCTTAGATAACAAGATGTGAACTATATCTAACAAAATGACAGAATTGTTTGCCAAATACATTATTTTTCTACAAGAGGTATAAGTCTTGAACTGGTAGTTGTTGTGGCAACTACTAGTGACAAACACTAATAATAACACAAGAAGTAAATCTCTTAATAGGATATCTTTGTGGGAATCACAAGAGAACTTGACAAGGAGTCCCTGATGTATTGCTATCTTATTTATACTATAGATACATGGTCTGGGCTAACAATAAACAATCCTACCCTAATGTCCATATGTTGTTTATGCTTCCATAAGAACACCATGCCTTATACATATGCCTTAACATCATCCTTCTAGTTCTTTCTCCCAGAGTCTAGGCTTATGACTTCACATCATGTGACCACAGTCATATGCATCTTCATTGTCAAATATCATAAAAAGAAAAGAAAATCCAAAAGAAAAGAAATATTAATCCAAGAAAAATAGATAAAAGAAAAGAAAAATGTTAGTGTTCTAGTGCACCATAACAGTAGTAATAAGAAGTTATATGAGATGTTGCTTTAATATCAGTAAGCTAGTGAAATCCAATGTTGAGTTAGAGTAGTGGTAGGGGGATAGATGAGATGTAAATAGCCATACTTATATTATTACAAACTCAGTGACTTCTAGGACTTGAAAATGTATATTTAGTATATATATATAGGAAATAGTAAGATTGGTTATGAAAAGTTGAGCAATTTATCTATAAATTGAAAATTTTACTGATTGGCTTGTGATAAGATACTGTGCAAAGTTTGGATACAATTGAACAAGATTTAAGCTTGAAAATGCAACTAGGGTGTTATAAGTGAATGATTAGAGCTGAGAAAATTGTGTTTGAAGGCTGCTAGGAGCTGGGGCCCATAACCTGTTATATTATTCTCTTCCTCTTATTCTTTATATTGCTTATGGACTTATCAGATCAAGAGGGTGTGGGATGTGTTGGAAGTGATCTTTTCAGTCCTATCATACTTAGTCAGTACATCACCTGATCACATGTGTGTCTTAGCACTAGTTTGCTTGTTACGGTATAGAAAATAGGAATAAACAACAACAACACCTGATCACATGTACAACTTCTTTCTATGGACACATTTTTGACTGCTAGTCATTTACAGTTGTCCACAGTTCACTGAGTGACTTCTGAGTTATCAGAGTGGTTCCTAAGGTTGCTAAGACCTCTTATTTATCACCTGCGCTCCAATTTTAATAACTGCCTAGCTAAAGTACTAGTCTTATAAATTCCACCAATTTCCTCTGTTATCCCCCCCTCCCCCAAGCTCACCAGATTTATTGCTCTACGACCATCTGATTTGAATATTCACTCAACTTATCACACCACTCGCCTATACTCAATGGCAGCTTCAACTTCTCGTTCGGTTCCTGGTACCCTGCCCGTAGGTTCTCGAGCCAGTCCATCTTCCGGTCCATATCATATCCTTGGTTCTGAACAGCCTGTCAATGATGCCATGACCATGGCCGCCGTGCAACCTGATTCCTACTTCTGGAAATTACAACGCAACAGTGTATACTATTTTCTCCAGTCTTAGGAAGGCAGCCTACCCTGAAAATGCAGCACCGCATGTGAGGTGGTCATCGTGAGTGAGGTAAATCCTATGCACTGTCCACGTTATCGCTTTTCGGATTAGAATTCGTGGCAGCTCTGTGGACATAATCTACCGTAGTAGGGGTGGATTGCGTAGACGATGGTGAATTCAGGGGAATTTGTCGATTGATGACTGTATTCAGTGGAGTAGGCCACATCAGACAGCCAGAGAAAATCGAGCGGGGAGAATAATCCATGCGCCCAACGTTCGTTACGTTGGTCACATATTGAGTCATAGAGCTCCCAGAGACCCTGGGCTCTGAAAATAAGGACTCCCATTCTAATAGTCCGCCCAAAGGGATATGCTGAACCACAACACGTTTGCCCAGAACTTCGGCCTGATCCAAAATTAAACAACTTTGAAAATGTTTGTCTAAGATCACGTACCCTATACATCTTGAAGAGACCTGAGTTAACTTTTGTCCAACTAGGTACGCCTGTGGCAATTGAATACAATTGAGAAGAATGCTCGAAAAAGGGACCTCGTTTAACATCATGGATGCGCATAACGGCCAAGAAGTATAGATTTGTTGAAGACAATGGAGGATGTAGGATCGCAGATGGTGGAATATCGGTTTGTTCTGGTAGTCGTTCAGTACAGGATAAGTCATAATCTATAAGAGCCCACCTCTCAACTCGCCACTGCCAAAAATGTAAGGGAGAAAGGAATAATCATCCAGGCCCCAAACTCCATGACTACCCGCAGGCTCCAGCTTGTATACATCTTGTAGCTTCCAGCAAAGATGGAGGTAACGGACAAAGACGACTAGGACTAATTGGCGTTCTACTTCTGGGATAGGCTCAAAAAATCGCACAAGCGCTAAGCATAGAAGTAGGAGCGCAAATGAAGTTTCATGTCCGGTCCCATAGTCTATTCGGGTGAAAGAACCAAAAGATGTTAAAAAATAGGGTTTGATATATGGAACAAGGATTCTTTTGCCTGGTCCCAAGAGTTGCTCAAGCAAATGATCTGCTTGCTAAATAAATTGAATAAGATAAGCAACAGCACAGGAAAAAGAGCTAACTTCATCTAGCCGGACACCCCACATACGGAAAGCCAGATTTCCAAATCTCTGAGGGCCACGTAAAGGCGGGATATCCTCAATCCAACGCTCCAGTGTACCAAGGAGCGTCAAAATAGCGGAAACAGACTAGATAGCACCATGTATAAGTTACGAAATAAAAAATCCATGTGTCTTACTGCGTTAATCTTCTCTTGAGTGTGTGGTAGGAAAACCCCAACTACGGATTCATTAAGACGGCGTAAAAACAAGTCATATTCATGGTAGGAGGTAGTGGTTGCCCATACTTCAACATCTTTATCGTTTCTGATTACTAGCGAAGGTAAAGGTCCAAGATTGTCAAAACGTGACGGTGGAATTTCGCGGAGAGGAGGTAATTGGATGTCCATTATCCTAGGTTAGTTGGGACCAAGACCAACTATAATCGTGACCGTCGCGTGACAAGTGATTTATTAGAAGACTATCAACTCATTTTGTGTACCAAAGCCAGTTATGCCTTTCTACGACGAATGGAATAAAATCGATGAAGAAGAAGAGGAGGAACTACTAGACGATATTGTAAGCTTATGTATTATGTGCCCCTCTTCTTTTCCTCACCCACCACCCAGCTCTTTGAAGGAAAGAGAGATGTGATTTTGTTTTGCATTGACTGTTCTGAATCCATGCTTGAGCTCCGTGATGATCTTGACTACGAGGATTTCAAGACCTGTCATTTGTTCAAGGCTTTAGAAGCAGCAATGCAAATTCAGAAGCGAAAGATTATTGTGGGTCCGAATGACTCTGTCGGTATCATGTTTTTCAATACAGTGAGATCCCACGACGATACATTCGGGGTCAGACTTAGTGACATCATGCTTTCAAGACAAGGAGAACGGAAAATGGACGCACAGAAGTCTCCGAATTGAAGCGCAATACTTTCGTATTTCAACCTATTTCTCCGCTGAGTGCACCCAAGGTCCAAGAGTTGATTCAAATCCTTGACGGTTTGTAGAGGAAGCTTTCTTGTTCCTTTCAACTAATATTTGGCTGAAGCTGCGCGCGAAAACACAAATGAACTAAGAGACACGTTTCCACCGCTGCCTGGCAAACGGATGCCTATGGGTGATGTCTTTACCAGCTGTAATTGGATCTTGCGTGACGGGTTCGTTATGTTGTTCCATTCACATACAAGTTATTGAGAAATAGAAAGTGCTCCGAAAACGGCGATAAAGCGAGTCTTCCTCATTACTGATGAGGATAATCCGCATCCTGGACCAGGGAGCACACAATTGGTCATCTCCGCCCAGACTACACTGGAGGTTACTTCTGTCTCTCGTTCTCGGAGTGTTAGTATTGACAGCCGATACTAGGACCTTACTAAAGCTGGTGTTTCAGTTGAACCTTTTTTCATTAGCACGGAGACCAACCCTTTTGATATTTCTCGATTCTATTCCGTAAGCTCACATCACAACCCATAAGCACTTTGATTTACCGCTACTCTCTTCAGCGGATTTTACAGCCCACCAACATCGAGGAAAGCAACGAGTCAGCTAATATTTCTTCTGTCCCGCCCGAATCAATTTCCATATCTCGAGTGGAGGATTTGTTAAACCAAATGCGAATTCACGAAGCACCCAAACGAGCACTTTTCAGTATCCCCTTTCAGCTGGCAGAAGAATTTGTGATTGGTGTCAAAGGGTAAGTTGCGCATCAGGTCATTTCCAGTGAACCTAAATTTGTTTGATAAGGTACGGTCTGGTGACTGAACAGAAAAGAGGGTCCTATAAGTATTTTGTTGATCTAGGCGACCGAATGGAGATTGCGATCTCACGCACCGCTTATGTGGATGAGGCAAGATGCATTTTACTCGGATTCTCATTAATGAGTGACTCGAATTTCTAGGAACATCAGGATGACGTAGAAAAGTCCAAGATTGTTTTCGGTATAGGACAAACCACCAGTATAATTGGGGACGAGGATGGAAATGAAGCGAGTAGCCTAGGTTTCGGTGTTAAGGTGGCCGAAGTGGGCCAGCGGGTAAGCCAGTGATTAGGTGCGGAAGCTACTGCTCATCCTTCGTAGCCATTATATACGGCAGAAGAAGTTCAATCATTTCGGACACTAGGGCTAAAACCTGGTAAGGTTCACAGAGCTTAGGTGATTGGCCAGTCTTAATGCAAACTGTGACTAGGAATACGGCTTCTTGGTTTCAAGGACAGGGATGAACTAAAATTTGAGGACAACGTCAGACACTCTCAATTCATTTACCCGGATGAGCTGGTACTATATAATTATAGCAGAGAGGATCTTGATCTCTCACATTCGGCGTGCAGGCATATTCTGGCAGCAAGAGAACATTCAGTGCCTTGCTGAAGTCCATGCTGGCAAAGAACAAAATTGGTTTAGCTCTGGTCCTCACACGGCGCAACGCCACACCAGTATTCTGCGCTCTACTTCCTCAGGTCAGTCATGACTGCTCTTCTTCGCTTCTTCGACGAACAGAGCTTGACTGCATACTCCCAGAAAGAGCAAGCTGAGGAGAGTGGCTTCACCGATCCACCAGGTATTCATTTAATCCCGCTTCCCTTTGCTGACGACATCCGTGCTGCCCCGATCGAAGAAGCCTTCCGAGGTATGTATTATCACTACATAACCTCTGAGAGCCACTTTTACTCACTTTCCCAGCATCCGATGACCTGAAGGACGCGGCCCGTGTCTGGATCGATAAGTTGAGTGTCAAAAATGGAACATATCCACCAGATTCGTACCCAAACCCCGGTATCTAGCCACTATCACGTTCCCGTATGATCATCACCTGCTCATCTGTCGTATGTACAGCACTTGCTTATCACAATGCGCAACTGCAAGCTAGCGCATTCCGGGAAGAGTTTGATCCTGGCTCTTTTGAGGATTTGACAGAAGCTCATATTGGACAAATTCATAGGGTGGGTGTCGTGCAACCTTATCTCCTGGAAGCACCTCTTGACTTGTCTCCATTTAGCGTGCAGGGGCTCTGATGAAGGAGTGGAAACGTACATTGCTCAATGATGACACAGCAAATGTGGTCGTGCCCAGGGCTGGCTCCAAACGCAAGGCGGTTTGTCCACCGTATCCATTGCACGTAATAGAAACTTACCGTATTCTGACATGCAGGATTTATCGGTAGATGAGACAGAGATACGAAGCAAATATGAAACCGGAGATCTAGGAAAGGTAGGCTTATTGTATATGTTGGTGCTTGTCTTCATGATACTCGCTTGGATCTAGCTGCGGGTTGATCAGCTGAAGGTAAATGTTTTTTTCTGCCTGCTGCACAGTTCTCGGCCTGTCAATTGATGCCGCGCAGGAGTTTCTGAGAACAAAAAGTGAACACATTTCTGGAAAGAAGGTTGATTTGATTGACCGCGTTACGACTTGGCTCGACTCCCATTAGTATCGATTCTGGAGATTCTACGAGAAACGTGGTGACTGTTTTCGGAGTCTTCTGGCTACATATCAGATATCGGTATTGAATATTTTAGAAATACATACTCATTGCGAGCCCAAAATAAGGCTGACGAAACAGGATCCCCGGTCAACTTGGCTACGTTCTCACTTTCGCTGGATATCTAAAATAACGAACAATAATGCTTATTTTTGCTTCGGATCATCGAAATTGGTTGCACGACACGCGGAAAATTTCAGCGCACACAATGGCTTTGTACTGGTATGCCAATTCTCTTTATGGCCTTCTTGGCGCATGATGGGACCTTTCCATGCCCGAATGCTACTTCCAGCGGTACTTTGAAACACCATGCGTCCTATCTTCAATCTGTTCCACAAAGTGCGACATTTTTTGGATGTGGCCAACGTTGGCAATTGCCTGGTCCGGAATTGTCTCCACGACGTAATCTTCTTACCAAGGATATATCTATATCCTTCTGTTCGAGGCTTGTTGGCTTCATATGGGTCAACATTTGGGTTTACAAAGCCAGTGTATGGCAGTCTGCTTAAATCCGCAGAACAAGTGTTTGGAGTCTGGAAGGCCTACCTCTTGTCAAGTCACAATAACGAACATCATTGTGAATGACCTCGTTCGATTGACAGATTATCTACTAATGTGACATGAGAGCATAATGACAAATCATGCTGATTGTTCCTGGATGCTCCCCCACAACCGCATGGTGAACCACTCTGGGTCTCTAGGCTACAACATCACAATGAAGCGATTGCGATCGGAACGTTGAATTGTCCGAAAATGTCAAGGTATGAAGGACACTGTGAGAGCAAAAGAACTGATGCCACCGAAGATAATGACTATATTTAGGGCAGGCTAACTGCATCTTCATGATTGTTCATAGTTATAGGTGTGGTATCCATAATATCAGTATCCCAGGGGGCTCTAGGTAGTCTTCATGAGATTCTTTGCTGCCTCTTCTGTTACAGGTGGATTGTGCAATGTCTCTGATCCTGGTGAAATATACTGATATAGTTACTGGAGCTCATTTTCACACTGAACTCTCTTGTCTTATGTCGCACTTCCTGCCCTAACTATTTTCTTGCATATTTACCTTGGTTATCCTGGAGATACTGTCAAGTGCAGTTCACACTTGAGCCCAAGGGTTCAAAAAATGAACAGAGGTAGGTATGAATCTAAACATAATGCCAAGTGCGATCAATGGAAGGTAACCTTAGTTTCAATCTATATATATATTGCTCCACTACTGTTGTATATAAGAGGTCCCATTTGTTATGATCCTAAGCTTGGCTCAGGTTACAACTTAGGCAAAGACTTGAGTAAGGACTTGAGTAAGGACGAGAAAGAAGGTCAATTAGTAAAGCATAATAATACAGACTGTATCTACTACTATATATCTATAGACCATGAGGAAATCATATACTATCCATGAGTAGAACATAAGAGAAACATGAAGAAAACAAATGAGAAGAACATGATGAAGCCTCTACTACAATGTGAGGCACAGTAAAAATAAAATAATACTAACACATGTCCAAGCAATGAGGTGAGTATATATAACACATGAGATATAGATCATAACAAGTAGTTATACTGTAATAGCTAGCCTAATAATCAACTACAATTGACATCAATTTCTAGTGATAATAAGTGACATATATCACATCCTGTTCTGGCCATCCATCTCACAACCATGGATAACACTTACTCCCTTATCTGTACCCCCAACCTCTTCCAGTGTGGATCACCTCTTTCCATTTCTTCTCAGATGTCCTCACTAGTTCTTTGCCAAACTCCATAGACTTCATTTCTGACATCTGAGGATCACCAGTATACAAGGTAACTTACTTAGTAGCTTCATTCTAAATGGCTACTCTAGGTAGATTACCTAGTATATAAACCAGTAGCTTACACTGTACTAGCCTTATCCTAAAAATCAACTAAAACTAGCACTCTCTTCCAGTGTTAGCAACAACACACCTTGCCACTTTCTAGTAGTCCTAACCCACTAAGTTTCTCAAGTCCACTTCTGAAATATGCAACTAGTAGAGATGCAGCACATAAGCTAAAGCTGAAGGTCATTCTGACTCTGTCTTTTTGTTCTTGAATAATGTACAAATAACTTAATCTAGACTTCTGAGATACCTTATCAGATCTTGGATAACAAGGTGTGAACTGCATTTAACAACATACTTTAATTCTAGAATGATTTTAAAGTGATTCTTCTTTTCTGATGAGTACTTTACTCATTTCCAAGATGTTGTTAATATTTCAACTGTTACAATTTAAGACTCAAAGTGTTTAAATCAAGAAAGAAAACTTGCATTAAGGTTAACACAAGAGAACTTGATAGAGTTCTGAGTACAATGTATCTATCTTAATATACACTAAGCTAATGGTCTGTACTACATAAATTCTAGCCTACTTTTTTTTATTTTTTATTTTTTAATCAACAATTTATTACACAGGGCATGAGGGCAGACCATGGTAGCTACTTTGTAACTACATACAAAGCAAGCAAACTACATGAGGAAAGAGACAGAGAAGAAAAAGAAAGAGAATAAAAGATTAAGAAGAAGAAACAAAACACAAAAAGGAAGAGAAAAATAAAACACATAAAAGACTACTGTCAATCAGCCTCAACTACCTAATTGCATTATCAAATGCAAAAGTACTACTGTTGAATTCTAAGAAAAGGACAAAGTGACTCAGAGAGTCTCTTTTCGGATTCCAATATTTGTTAAACCTTCGACACTCATAGAGAATGTGATGTCTTGACTTAATAGGATATGGTCCGCATGGATATTTGATCTCTTCTTTTGGGAAAAAGTGCAACCTGTACTCTCCTGTAGGTGTGTGGTTTGTGATGGCTCTTATTGCTCTTGTGCATAGTGAATTGGAATGACCTATGAGTTTCAGCCAAAGCCCCCCATTAGTATAGGACATCTTGATAAGATTGTTATTACTGTCAACAAGCTCTAGGAATTGTCTACCCTTCTGATCTGATGCCTGAAATATCATTTTCCAATTACAAATTATGTCCTCATACTCTCTTTTCCTACTAAAGTCCCATGATGATTTGTAGAGAAGCAAAGGTGTTTGATGAAGACATTTGGTGTCTTTGTTGATGGATTTGAAGAGAGGCCAGTCACAATGACTAGGGCACTCCCAGAACTCAATTGAGTTGTTGTTGTTCACGATGAAGAACCTCCTAAGTTCTTTGGAGATGGTGGCTGAGTGAACTTGGGAAGAATGAATGAAAGAGTTGAAGATGAGTCTTGTTGCATGGGTAGAGTCAGTGATGACCATGATTTTTGATATACCAGGTAGATTGATAGCTTGATTGATGCTATGTCTAATGGAAAAGAGCTCAGCTTCAGTTAATGTAATGTTAGTTGCATGGTGGATGGTTTTTATAATAGGTCTGTCTCAAACATAGATATAAGTGATGGACATGGCAACATTGTTTTTGATGCCTGTGTCTGAGATGATGAGTGCATGCAAGCAGTCTGATGAAGCTGTAATAGCAATGTCGTTGAGCTGATTGGCGTCATCTATAAGATTATAGTCATTGCTTTTGAGATAAGAATGAAAAGAAAAATGATTAGGAAGCATGTCAATAAGACGAGAACTGGGAGAAAATTCTATATTTAAAGAGTCAAAGGAAGGAAAAACTTTGTTAAATCTATTGTTCATGTCAATGATGGATCTCTTGATGTTTTCCCTTTGACGACAGATCAGAGAGTCAAGGGAGAGAGGATGTTGATTAAGATTGTCAGAGGGTCTTGACTCCAGAAGAGACCACAAAATATGGTTGTGAGGGAGTGAATGCACTCTTAGTTGAGCTCAGCCACTGAGTTTGTAGAGGTGTAGATTAATGGGAATTAGGCCTGCAATAGCTTCGACCCCAAACAATAGGGAGGTACAAAAAGCACCTAGAATCCAAATAGCTGCTCTTCATTGCATTTGGTTAAGAATTCTAAGTGGGTATGATAAAGGAGCTCTATTGTAAAACCAAAGTTGATGGCTGTAGAGAGCGATAGGAAGAATGCAATTTCTATAGAGAAGGTGTTTCTGAAGGGGGATAAGGCCTCTGGTGGAGTTTCCAAGGACTTTCATATACTTGACCATTGAAATCGCTTTATTGGCATAAATGTCAAAGTTGAAAGCAGTGGACTTCATTTATTCTTCTTTTCTTTTCTATTTTCATTCTCCTTTTGATTTATTTTTCTTTTTATATTTTTAGAACTTAGGAGAGGGTTAGAGTGATAGTCACATCACATGATATGGTCACAGTGATGATCACAAGTCACATGACTCATAGAAAGATATGGAAGGTTCAGAAAGAGTGATATCATACCATGTGTAAAACACATGGCTGTTTAGGGTAGGCTAAAAGTAGTTAGCACAAACCATGAGGTTTTGGTATATAAGGTAGACAATCCTGTACAGGGCCCTATATTTAGTTCTCTTGTGTAAACCCTATACAAGATTCTTCCTTTTGACCAACTCTAAGGTCTTAAGTTTGTAACAATAGAAATAAATGTGTTGATGAAATAATAGTTTTCTGTCGAAGATGAAGCCAAGATATTTCCAAGTGTTTTTGGGCTTCAAAATTGGGCTGCCAATGTCTGACAGGTTAAGAGGAGGAGGATTGAAAACATCCTGAGCTCTGGAGAAATGGAAGACTTTCATCTTACTATGTTCTAGTACCAGTCCAAAATTATCTAGAATGGAAGGAACAATGTTATAGCTACAAAATAGAATAGAGTTTGAAACTGTCAAAGATTTACTCTGAGCAATGAATAAACTATCGTCAACAAAAAAAAGAATAGAAACTAGATTTTTTAGATTTTTTAACCGATTTTCAAGAATGTGAAAAACAGGCAAAATATATAAGGCTAACAAGATGGGGGAGATGGCTGAGCCTTGCCCCACACCAATGTCAACATTGAAAAAAGAAGAAGAAAAGTTGTTCTAACTGTACTGCATTTTTCTACTTACTAGATAATTGGAGAAGAATTGAATGACTTGGAGTGGTATCTAGCCTTTTTCAGGATAAGCAGGAGGAGCCGATGGTTAAGGAATGGGAAGAACTGGGTGATGTCAAATACCAGCATACTTGTTGTGTTGTTTCTAGTCTATCCTAATCGGATGAAGTGGGAGAGGGCAATACCAGTATCTGAGGTAGATCTTTGCTTGAGACCTCCCAATTGGCAGAGATGGATGAAGTCATTGAAAATTAATCAGAATTGAAGGTGCTCGCTGATAACTTTCTCAATAAGTTTTCCTAACATGTTAAGGAGGACGATGGGTTGTAAAGACTCGGGAGAGTTGTAATATTCCTTATTAGGTTTGGAAATGATGATCGTTATGGATGACTTGAAATATGATGGCCAGGACCCTAGCTCAAAGCATGTGTTAGTGATACTTATGATTTTACCAAGGCAAGCTTTGTTGTTGATGATACACTTGAGATGACCCTACAAAAGTTTATCAGGTTTAGGAGCAGACAAGTTATTACATTTGGCAATGGCCTTCAAAAACTCTTCCCTTGAGAAAGAAGGCCATTCTTTCAGAGCTTTGTTAGAGATCTCTTCAAGAATCTCAAAGTCGACATTATGATCTTGTGTTAGATTGAAAGTAGAGTGGAGGACATGCCAAAGATTGTTGATTTTTAAGCATGGTTGATTATTGTACTTGATGGCTTTAACCACTGGGTGGTTAGGGACTCCAATGAGTTCTCCATCTTCTCTACTTTTTGAGCTTGGAATAGAGTAAATGGTAGACCACGAGGGTTCTTGAATAAACAATATGTCGAACTCAAAACAGGTTTCCAGGATTGTTTTGACAATAAGATTGTTCTTCTACACATTCTGCGAGAAAATCTTAATATTGTTGATAATCATTGCTTGTTACTGCTCATGGTTGAGCAAATTGACTGAGTTCTGGACTCCCTGATTTCCTGGTATTTCTTAGCATGCTATTTTCTGTTGAAGTGGTAATACTAGAAAGGGCAAGCATTGGAGTTGGCTTGGTGGTCACCCTTGCAATTGATACACTTGAAGGAGTGAAGGTATGGTTTGCCCTGTTTGGTTTCAAGATGAGGGGAGTTGGTCTTAAAATTAGCCTTACAGCACTAGGTGGAGTGTTAGTGGCATTTGGCTTTGTGTGGACCATTGCACTTCAAGCATTTTGCATCTTGAATGTGGTAACCAAAGGCAGTGTGACCCCACTTCCAGCAGTTTTTGCACTGGAAGACACTGGGGTTCATGTTGGTGTCTTTGATGGTAGCAATGAATCTGCCAACATTGAAGCATTGGTTAATGAGTTTCTTTGCCATCAAACCATTTTGTGAGTCCCAGATGTTTATCCAGATGATAGCCATGTTGGACTTAGGGGACAACTCAGGGTCTAGAGGTGATATTTATATTGTCAAAAATATGTGATGTTTTGATGAACGATTCCATGATGTAAGGGATACTGAGGATTTTGAGGTATGACTTAGATTGAGAAAGGCAAGTATCCTGGATGTCATTTGTGTCAATGTTGTTGCAGTTCTTGACGTATGTGCTGACAATGTTTATTTCCAACTGGGATACAACTCTATTAAATATGACAATAAGGCCTTGATGATCAGTGCAAATAAAATCAACCATGAGATTAATCTTGGCATTTCTTAAAGAGCGATTAAAATTTGCTATGTATTCACTGGACACTGACATAAACTTGTTCGCATTGTCTATGCTCATGGAGACAATTATCTGTTTCCTTGATGGGCTCTTGGTCATCATGTTTATCCTAGGCCTCAGTTTGTCCACTTTGCCGAATATTGTCTTGTTAATTTCCTCAATCTTCTTGTTTAAAAGCTTGGGGAAGTTCTCCTTGATTTTAAGGATGTTGCTGATATTCTTAAAAGAGACTTGTATATACAAAGGTTTGCCCTTTTCTATAGTCTTTTGATTCTTGCTGGGTGCATTTTTACTGTAGAACCCAGACTCTTCTAGAACTTCCTTTGAAGGCCTTGGAGGAAGTTGAGAAGGAGGGAGTTTAGTGAAGTTGGCCAGTTTGTCAGGAGTAGCTGGGTTAGCTTTTTCCCCTTCATTTGGAGAAGGAACTTTGGTAGTGAACTCATCTTTGATGAGCTCTTGGAAAGATTTATTGTTAGTATTTGTCCTCAGCTGGTCCTATCTGCCCTTGAAAACAGCAGAGACAAAGTTGAAAGCAATCTGACTGAAGCCTTTGAGGAAAGGAATGTCTTCCTTCCTATTATTCTTCAGTTCTCTGTTACCGATAAAGTTGGCAATGCAGGAGAGCAAAATTTTAATGTTATTGACATTGATCTTCTGGAAGGATATTTGACCAGACATGGAAATAGGGTTAGTGTGGCCATTCTAAGACTTGGGATTGCCTGGTTGACAAAGTCCATAAGGTAAAGTTGAAACTCTGTAATTAATATCAGGTGCTGGATGTCAAGATCACAAAAAGTAGACTTGGTTTCTTTTTATTTTCTTTCATTTTTATTTTATTTTCCATTTATTTTTCATCTTTTCTATTTTTAGAACTCTGGGGTTAGGGTTAGAAGTGATCAGTCACATCAGTCACATCAGATGGTGTGGTCACAACATTGATCACAGGACTAAGAAGAAGAAAGTAGAAGGTTCTAGAACAAAATGATGTCATACAACATAGACACCACATGTTGGCCTCATCCTCTACACATGGTTATTTAGGGTAGGGTGCACAGTAGCTAGCACAGACCATCTGTAGGAGTATATAAGATAGACTAGTTTGTAAAGAGCTCTCTATTGAGTTCTCTTGTGTTTCTCTAATGCAAGAGTTATTCTTTTACCTAACTCTAAGAGTTTAAGTTCATAACACTGGGAGTGGTGAGGCATGAGTATGGCCTACATGAGACAAGAGCACATTGTTTGAATTGAAATCCTGACCGTTGGTGTTAGAATGCTCTCCCAAGAATATTACATATAAGAGCTTGAAGAGCTCAACCTCAGTTTGGTTAGCCTAGTTGGGGTCAGCACTCTGAGCTTTCATGTGAGCAGAATACTCAACGGAAGAGGCTTTGGATATCACAGATGATTCTCTTGATGAAATCATGCTGAATATGGTGGTTCTGTCTCTAATGGCACTTATTTGAATATTCTCAGGGATGGTATTGGGCTCATGAGGATTATACATAGCTGAAAACAAAGAAGAAGTGTTTAAATTTGCAATTTCTCTGTTAAGCACTACCATACAAGATGGTGGTACAAGAGAGAGAAGCAATGATTCTAGCCTACTCAAAAGACTATGTATATTATATATTATTAACATGTAGTATAACATTATTTTCTAAAACCTTTTATAATAGTTACATATGATGTTATACCAACTCTAATTCTAAGTCCAAAAATAATAAAGTATAAATAGAAAATAAATAAAAAATGAAAACAAAAAATCAAATAAACCAAGTTCAATGTTCACTAACTTGTTGGCTACCACTAGTATCAATCTCTAGTACTAACAATAACCTACTGATTTTTGTTCACTAAAAACCCTAATTTGTCAACTTTAGATCTTCTTCTGAAATTGTAACTACACAATTTAGGATGGCATAATATATAGATTGAAGCCAAGGTCATTTACAAAGTCTACACCTATGTACTTTATAAATAAAACCAAGTTCTGTATCCAATCTCCATGTTTTTTATTGGACTTTATCTTTTGAATGTAAACTATGCTTAACAGGGCCAAATATTTTGAACACCGCTAGGTTATATAGAAACAATCATCTAATTCTTTCTAGTACTTACCAGAAGTCCACATAGTTTGAGATGTATTCTTGTGGTCCTTTATCTTAATAGAAAAGAAGCTGGATCTATATGTATTAAGAGCATATTCTTAATACTTTTCAACCTTATGAATATTCTAATAGCTAGAATAATATATAGGACACTACAATATAACTGCTTTCTTTTGCTAGTTTACCTTGGAGTTATAACTCTTGAGCCATATAAAACTATGAATAAGGATTATATCCACTACTTGTTATAACTTAAGATACAAGTGTTATGGTCAAAAGTAAAACCTTGGATTGGGTTAATCACAAGAGAACTCAATAGAGTTTCTAGTACAAAGTTGTCTACCTTATATACTCTACTAGATGGTTCATACTACTACTACATTTAGTCTACTCTAAAGACCATGTGTAAACTATAAGGTCAACATGCATTAAGCACATTATATGATGTCATTATTCCAGAATGTTTCACCATGTGATTGTGTAACTGTTACTGTGACTTGCATGACACATTGTGTGACATGCTTGTGACAGTTGTGACTATGCTGTCATGCTAAACCCTAACTTTAAATAAAATAGAAATGAAAATAAAATGAAAATAGGAAAAGAAAAATAAAATATAGTTCAATGCTTGCAACTCTAACACTACTTCTGATATTTGACTATTCTTATTAGGAGTGCTATCAATATTGTAGACTAGTATAAGTTTTGAAAGTCTATAGATGTTTATATAATGTTTCTCTACAAAGCTTTGACTAATCTTCTTTATAGCTCTGGAGTTTATCAGTGTATATATAGAGAACAATTCTGAGATATCAATGGTTTTGAGGACAATAAAGAGATATAGAGAGGTTCTGTAGGCATTAAAAATATTAATAGTTAGATACAAGAACAGTTTCTTTTTTTACTTGGAACATCTAGTAAGGAGTGCAGAGTTTGGATAGGGTAAACAAGTAAATATATCTGATGGATCACTATTCTCAGAAATGTATTCTTCTATCTCAAGTGCAGTGAACTTATTTACTAAAGAGTAAAATACATAAATTGCTAGTTACACTATATAAAATTCTGTTTGTCTATAGTGCTATCAATACTGTCTAAGTTTGCAGGTTCCAACTGTTGACTAGTCTCAATTGAGTACCACAAGAAAACTTGATACAAACTAGTTTATCTTATATACCACAAACTATGGTTTATACACATACTACAATTAACTTACTCTAAAGTTTATGTACTTTTCTTAAGGCTAATATACTGTTATGCTATATAATATTATCTGTTCCAAAGCTCTATTCCTTTGCCAAAGCCTTTTATAACTTTCTCTGTATCATGTGATTATATAACCTAGAACTATGATATCTATGACTATCCTTTAACAAGTGTAATATATTACATCTCTATTATGCTTTGTGACATTTGTTGCCATCATACATGATATTACATTATACTCCATTCAAAATAAAAAAACTGGAAATAAAAAATAAATGAAAATAAATATAAAAACCAAGTTTATTATTTATAACTACAAGTCACAATTGAAAGAAAAAGTCTATAGGATTATGTCAGAGTTTGTACCAAGTATGGAAACTTATACAAAGAATGAGAAGTTATAAACTTTGTAAACAACCTTGGATCTAACTTATGTGCTGTATTATTTACTTACTTATTACAGTCCAAACTCTAAGCTATGTCCATCTTTAATAAAGATATTTTAGTATTAAAACTCTGTAGTTATTTGGCTTTATTTGTATCAAACTCTGTGGTTATTTGTACTTGTTCTCACTATCTTCCATAATAGAGTTATTTCTCCTCAAACTCTATAAATACTCAGTCTTTTATATAGAATTTTCTCTCCTATATAACTCTACAAATACTCAGATTTTTATACAGAGTTTCCTCCTATCCAACCTAAACTTTTTTCAATAGTGAAACACTGAAACATCTGCTTGGTGCTCCATTTAATTACTTCTTTAATTTACTTATGTATTACAAACTTTATTCAACTTGTATTTCCACAACTAGTAGACTAGTTCTTACAAACCAAGTTGCACTGAAAATCCCCAAATGAGAGCTATTCACACATATATAAGATGTACAAAAGTGACAACAGATTACTGAGATATCAGACCATTAGTAACTATAAGTTTTATTGGCTATTATCTTAAGAACAACTAAATGGATTCCCATGATTAAACTTGTGTTGGAAAGTACTTATCAAACTATCTCTGATGATATATTATATCATATAGAGATCAGTATTTATAGAGATACAAGCATATTAATATAGTAACATCATTTTTTAAAATTAGCCTGATATTTGTTATGATAGATAACAGCCCTATCAGATATAGATTTGAATTAGATAATGGAAACAACTTGCACACAGACCATCACTATTTTATCTATATACTTCTGTGTTTGAGAATTAGATCTTAGACTTAATAATATTAATTTTCATCTTTTTATCATTGATATCTATATTGATCTTTATCATTATTGTTATCATTATTGAACTTCTGAATCACTCCTCAACCTCTGAGAGTATACTTGTTATAAACTTAAGATCTTAGAGTTGGTCAAAAGAAAGAATCTTGTATAGGGTTTATATAAGAGAACTCAATGGAGAACTTTGTACAGAACTGTCTACCTTATAACTAATGGGCTGTGCTCTACTACATTAGTCTACCCTAAATAATCATGTATTTACCTTAAGATCAACAGATGTACAATATACTGTATAACATTATCCTTTTAAAACCTTCTATCATCTTCCTTTGTATTATGTGATAGTATGATAGTGATAGTGACATGTGACATGTGACATGTGATGTCATGCTAACCCCTAGTTCTAGTTCCCAAAAATAGAAAATAACTCAAAAGAAGATAAAAATGAGAAGGAAAGAAAAATGAACAAAGTCTAACTTTTGCAACTCTGATATTACTGTTAGAATTATAGTATGAAGTACATATATAGTACCAGCCAGATGTCAAAGCTAAACTTGACATTGCATATTTTTAGTGTAACTAGTTCAGTAGCTAGTCTGTCCCTAATAGCACCCAAGGTTCAGATATTACAAATAAGTGAGTAGTTCATTTTATAATATTATGTATTTAAGGCTGGTAATTACTCTGTAATAGCTAGCCTGATAATTAACTAAAGTTGACACCAAACTTTAGTGTCAATGGTGATACACTTACTTCTCTTCTTATAACTTCTAATTCTACTCTCTAAGATCTTTTTCTGAAATTATGACTGTCAAGATCATAGAAAATAGACTTAGCTTTTCTTATTTTCTTATTTTCTTATTCTCATTTTCATTTCCTTTTTAATTTATTTCATTTTCTATTTTTAGAACTTAGGGTTAGGTCACATGATGCATAGAAGGACATACAAGGTTCTAGAAGAAGTGATGTCATATAACATGTAAACCACATGTTGACCTCATGTCTTACACATGGTACTTTAGGGTAGAATGCATAGTAGCTAGCATGGACCATGTGGATAGGTATATAAGGTAGACTACTTTGTAAAGAGCTCTCTATCAAGTTCTCTTGTGTTTACTCCAATACAAGAGTTTGTCCTTTTGTCTAACTTTAAAGACTTAAGTTCATAACAATGACCTTATAACTAGTAGAAGGCACAATATATAAGTTGAAGCCAAGGTTGTTCTAGAAAGTCTAAATCTCTGTGGGCTTTGCTAAGTTTCTATATTTGTTAAAACTTCACAATCTTCTTTGGACTTTTACCTATTCAAGTGTAAACTAGGCTTAAAATTACTACAAGGTTACAACTTTAAAAAAGTGAGCAAAGTTCAAGAGAGTGAGTTCTAACAAAACAAGTATGTTACTGTAACACTAGTATTAGAATTGAAGACAATAGACTATATTTATTTTCATTTCATTTCACATTTTTATTTTTATTTTTATTTATTTTTAATTTTCAAACTTAAGGTCAGGTATTAGCATGACATCATATGTCATAGTCACAAGTAATGGTCATATTATCATGTGTCAAATTAAAAGATGTAGAAGATTCCAGAACAATAACATCATACTACATATCAATAGCATGTAATATACATGTTTTTTAGAGTAGACTAGGTTTAGTATAGTATGGACCATTAGCCAAGTGTATATAAGATAGACACTCTGTACTTGGAACTCTATTAAGTTCTCTTATGTTAACCCAATATAAGATTTCTTTGTTGACTTAACTCTAAGTCTTTAATTCTAACAACTAGAGTTTAGTGTTAACAATGTTTAGTATTAACAATGTTCAATTATCAAACTGGAAAGTGCAGTGTATCTACCAGTCTTTAAATACTAAGTGAATAAAAAGAAATACTCAAGTAGTACTATTATCTTATAATATAATCTTAAGTAACATTAGTGGCTATACTGAGCAGATGTTTTAGTAGCAGAATACTGATAGAAATTTGAGTTTTAGAAAGAAGAACTTTACTATAGAAGACCAAGTACTCATAGGATTTGAATAGAGAATAACACCACAATAGAAGATAAGTTATGAATAGAGATTGTAAGGGAGTAACACTACCATAGAAGACAGATTATGTATGAGATCTTGCAGAAAGATAATACTACTACAGAAGATAGATTATTAATAAGATTGAACTTGGTATATAATACTCTATCAGTTCTTTCTATTGCTCAGTAGTCAATTACCAGATATCTAGCTTTACTAGGCACTTATATACCATATGTTATGGGACACTTTGGACACTAACAATTTTATTTTATTTTATTTTATTTTTCTGATTTTATATGGATTTTGTTTTTCTTTTCTTTTCTTTTCTTTTCTTTTGGACGATGAAGAGGCATGTGACATGGTAGTCACATGATATGTCACATGATGTGATGTCATAGGCCTAGAACATGGTGGAAGGATCTGGAAGATGATGTCAGAGTATATATATACAATAAGATGTAAGACAAACATGAGGACAAAGCATGGACATGAGGGCAGGTTTAATTATTGTTAGCATGGACTACATGTAAAACATATATATAGGACTCTAATTTAGCAGAGACTCCTTGTCAAGTTCTCTTGTGAACTTTCCACTTTATATCCAACTTAAGAGATTTGCTGTCTTGTGCTATTATTGGACTTTGTGTCTAGTGGTTGCCACAACACCATATAGTTTAGATTTCCACAATAGTAGTATTATTTAACTAGTATAAGATGGAGTTTCTAGATGGCATCTATGTCTATGGGAATATCTGAATAAAGTACTGGTAGTAGCTAGTGTGAGGGCTCTAATGGAATAGAAGATGGCTGTTAAAGAACAGAGATAACTAAAGAACTTCATGAAGTTTGGAGGCTGAGTAGAGAAATAAGAGTAGCATACTGAGTCAATTGAAAGGCTTTGTTTGCTTGTTTGGCTTGAACTATTTTGTGCATAGCATTAAACTATATAGGGGTTCATGTTCTCTAGTCTTCTCACTAGCAAGACTATAATCTAGTTCTGTATTGCTATATAAAATTCTTACTGGAACTTGACTACTATCATATAGGAGTTGATATAGCTAGGTTTAGAAATCAGAGTTTGGAACTCATTTAGACATCCCTCTACTGTGTGGCTACCTTGGTAATAAGGAGTTTCCTCTAGTCTATTTACTGTTATAACTTGGAAAGTATGGACAGACATTTAGGGTTAGGGTTAGGACCTATAGTTAATTATTAGTCTACGGCTAGAGAGAGATACAAGCACATGACCTGGAAGTCATGTGATATAGGCTGGAGTAGTCTAGAGCGGTCTGGAAGGACTTAGGGTCTAGAAGGATTGGAAAGAGTCTAGAGTAGGAGTTAGGGTTAGAGATGACGTCAAGGGACAACAGTTCCTCATGGTGTACATATGGTGCACACATGTACAGCAGAGATTAAGGAATATGACGTCAGGGCACATGCATATGGCATGGTGGTCTTATAGTGGATGAGTAATAGGATATGAGGATGACATATGGACTTTAGGGTAGGAGTAGCATAGTCATAGCACGGACCAAGGACACAAGTATATAAGTAGGGATAGATTCTGTAAAGAGTTCTCCATTGAGTTCTCTTGTGTAAACCCTGTACAAGGTTCTTCTCTCAAACCAACACTAAGGTTTCTGAGTTGTAACATTTACAGCTTTAGTAGTTGTATTAATAAAAAGGTACTTTCTGAAGAGCTGCTTGAACTCAGGTTATATGGTAATAGAGAAGGTGTCAGTGGTGAATTCTTAGTAGAAGATATTCTTGGACTATGCTCTTTAGTATAATCATAATTATTACAAAATGAACTACTTACTTATTTGTGATATCTGAATATTAGGTGTACTCTTATGTAACGACCTTAAGCTAGAGCTCAGGTTGCAACTAAGGCAAAGACTTGAGAGAAGTTAAGGGTAGATTGAAGTGGTAAAGCGTAAGGATACAGGAAGGTATCTACGCTATTTATAAGAGTTTATGGTTCAACCACAAGGCATACATGAGGATTCATACATGAGGAAACTGTAAGGATTAAGCAAGGTAACAGCACCTACTGCATGAGGTGCTGACTGAGACTACATGTGGCACAGCCGATCATG
>Ga0157363_1001135_pt1:20000-21746 | contig 21746 bp, 13 predicted proteins | sample AttsexASBM1_FD_111477 | JGI IMG/M metagenome (GOLD analysis project Ga0157363, IMG submission 111477) | Fungus gardens microbial communities from leaf cutter ant in Ribeirão Preto, State of São Paulo, Brazil - Atta sexdens ASBM1 | ecosystem: Host-associated > Fungi > Mycelium >... | reverse complement strand
GTGTGTGTGTGTGTGTGTGTGTGTGTAATTGCATACCGCATCAGCCAAGATTCGTTATCCCAAAATCTCATCACGAAGCCGCGCCAAGTACTTTGCTTATTTTCCTACGAGTCGCATCACCACTAGTCATTTCCTCCCTCATTTCAATTCCTTCTTAAGGAGATTGTAAGAGCATAAAACACATATTAATATATATTTACGCTTTAACCAAATTACATACATGGAAGTTGTATTCTATTTTTATTGAGCAACACATTTTTATAGATTATTAATTTTATTTGTTAATATTTTTATTGTTATAAACAAAACTTTTTAAAAAGATTAGAAAATTTTCTAATTTTCTAATCTAAATTTTTTTGTATAAATACTTTAAGTATTAAAAATGACTTGTGCAAAGTTTCATTAAGATTCATCAGTTAATTTATAACAAATATTTTGTTTATTTAACTTGTTTACTGAACTAATGTCTGCATCTCAATGTAACTTTATATAAATACTCTTAAATTCATAAAATACCTAAAAAGTATATAAAAAGTATATATAAAAAAATTAAGATTTTTATCATTATTTTATAATACATTTCCATATATTTCTATTAGAGTAAAAAATAAAAAAATATTACTTTTTATTATTTAATTTTATTAAATAACTTTTGATCCAGATGGTAAACTGTTTCTAATTTTTTTGTATTACTTTTAAATGCAATTTGGAATAATCTGTAATTTTTTAAGTAATTCTTAACAAATTGCATTTGCCTTACAACTCCTTAACATCGAGGAGTGTGCAATCGCATATAAAGGTACAGAAAGAAAGATATAAGCAAAGGATGTTTCCTCTCCCCCTCCCTCCTCTTTTTTTTTAATCTATCATTTATAAAATTACACTCGCATGTGTAATGAATATACCGTCTACCTTTCCGTTCGTATCGTTATTAACTGGAGATTGCAAAGATTCATATATCTTATCGCATCGATCAGCTGATCACTCTCTCATGGCCTAATAATTTCCCGGCAAAATTCCGATCTCGTTTAACGCGCGGAAGGATGCCGGCAACATCGATACTCATCGTTTAAATGCAAATCTTCAAAGTCATATATAAGTGATCGGATAATTTACGACATTTTCAATATGAGATTCATATTATTATTACATTATTATAATTATATTACTATTATATTACTTTATATTACTATTATATTACTTTTTTCAGTAAAACGCAAAAATTTGATATAATGCATAAACTGTAGTGAATCTGTGAATCAGTTCGTTCCTCTAAATAGGGAGGGCTTTGAAAACTTGCATAGTCGCGCGATTGTAAAGTTCGTACTCGACTCATCGCGAATGCTAAAAGGATATAAAAGTTTCGTAACGTCAACTTACATGCCGCATTTCCTCCGCATTGTCCGCGCGCGTGTTAGCCCATCGCCGCTGAATCGATACTGGCCAGCTACGTCGCGCTTCTGGCCTATGCCCAATCCAATTCTGAACGATCGTTTTACTCATTAACGAAACTTCCTCTACCGATGATATTGACATCAACATGCGAAGGTTTTACGTAGATCTCGAAAGTTGATCATTCTCGATCTGATCTTCCCGAAAGAGAGAAAGAGAGAGAGAGAGATGATCACTCGCGCGTGGCTAACGCCAACTTCGATCTACATAAAACGCAAAACACGAGTCGCAAATCGGAAGCTTCTTACATTAGCCAATCTCGGAGCGTCATTTTTAAAATTAATGCATCGGATT
>Ga0157363_1001135_pt1:0-15000 | contig 21746 bp, 13 predicted proteins | sample AttsexASBM1_FD_111477 | JGI IMG/M metagenome (GOLD analysis project Ga0157363, IMG submission 111477) | Fungus gardens microbial communities from leaf cutter ant in Ribeirão Preto, State of São Paulo, Brazil - Atta sexdens ASBM1 | ecosystem: Host-associated > Fungi > Mycelium >... | reverse complement strand
TCGTCGTCGTCTTTTCGCGAGAGGCTCTCGTACTCCCAGAGATTTGCCGCGTCGAAAAAAAATGGGTCAGCAGCGATCCTCGTCCGCGGCTCGCGCCATCTTCTCTGTCAATTGTACCAGTTTGTCGTCGTTGTTTGGCGGTGGCGACGGCGGCGGGATGCCGTGTCTCTCCTCCCTCTCTCTCTCTCTCTCTCTCTCCTTTCTCTCGCGTAAAATACGGTCCGTCGGTCCGACCTCGAAAGTCTCGTCTATTCAACCTGCTCCGTTTTGACCAGAGCAAGTATCGCGCCCTCCTGCCCCCGTCACCCGTGTCCCGTGGTCGACACGAGTAAAGTCACACCAAGTAGCACCAGGTTTCACTTGCACGCGAAACGGCACGAGAGCGAAATCGCACTCACCGACTTACGTGACACGGCGGCAGCAGCTTGTGAACAGCACGTCCTGACCGACCGAACCGTTTCTCTTTTACTCTCGTATTCACTCACCTAGTCCTCACCACGTCCCTCGCGGATTGTCGTTGCTCCTCCTCGTGATGTTCGTACAGAGAGAGAGACGAGAACGGGATAGACGTCTCGTCGTACGAAGATATTACTCGCGGACGCGCACCTTGTTCTTCTCTTGCACCCCGGCACGTTAATGTAAATCGAGCGCGCGACAAACGGGGCGGCACAGTCGATATATTCGAGCTCGCTCGCAGCGATGAGATCGCTTCGCGTTTACCCGGCACGTCGCGCGTCGTGTCGCGTCCACGGAGGCGCACACAGCGCTTCCAAAGTAATGTGTTACGATTGTCGTCGACGACCAGCGACGGCGACAGCGATGACGTCGACGGAGACAGCGGCCGGATGGGTACAACCGTGCCTAAAGATGGCGACGCGACTCCTCCACCGTTCGTACGTTCGGGGGGTTTTTCGCACGAAGTGCGAAAGTGACGAAGTGCCACTCTAGGAGGCGAGAGAGCTACTGTGTGCCGCGGGTCAGCTGTTGCTTCCACGCGCCGCCGAGAGATGTAGCGTCGTACGAACGGCGCGCCGAATCGGCAAGTGCTGCTGCTGCCGGCGGCGCCCGAAACTGTGCTACTTCCGAGCCGACTCGAAGTTAGCCGAGGGTCGAAACCTCGGCGACGTTCGCGCAACGTCATGTGATAACGCGGTACGCACGTAGATGTATAGAATCGAATGTATAGAATCAAAGGAACGATGCTAAGTTTCTTCCAAGGAAGCATTTAGACAAGACTTCAAGATGTTATTTTAATGTTATTTAAACATTATTTTTAAATTTAAAGTTTATATCGCGATGTGACACTTTCAAATTTTTACAACTTATGTCCGTTTCTATGCAAATTAAATTAATTTTGGCCATTTTCCGATATATATGCCGTCACTACTGAAAATATAGCATACGTAACATAAACTATAGATTTTCGGTATCGCGATACATACATCGAATATGACTTTAATCTCGGTTCAACTTATTTTTTATCCTTTTCTTTCTCTAATTCTTAAATTAGAGAAAGGTGAAGAATAAGTTGAACCGAGATTAAAGTTAATGTATTGATATTAAAATCATAATATAAAGGCAATCATAAAGAAATCAGAAAAATACGAAAATAATATTTCATTACATACATGTACGAATATTTGATAATAAAAATTCAAAAATATCTGTGATTGTTAATACTACTATTTGTATTTAAAAATATGTTAAATATATTTTTTAACAAAATGAAAAAGTTATCAACTATTATACTTAGATTTTTCTGAATTTGAAAGTATGTTTGATATAAAAAATTTCACGACGAAGAATCAAAAATTATTTCAATAAGAAACAGACATTTTTTAAAAATAATTTTTAAAATAAAATGAGAAAATTTTTATTTGAATTATAAGACCATAATTAAATGCAAATATTGACTTTATCAAACTATTTTACGCGCAGAACGTTCATTTTTATGTGGAAAGTACAAATTTCCAGTCATTGATTTTTGTAGAGATTATACACCTGATATATTCTTAATGTCTCTCTAACATGGTAACGTTATTAAGATGCAGATTACAAGTATTTGTCATATTGTTACCTAATCATACGCTGACAAATACTTTTGTTATCACAGAATGTTATTTCTGGAATAAAGAGACAATTTTCTTCGAGAGGACTGCCGAAATACACTCAGGTTTAAAAACAGCCATGACCCCGTTTCGTCGACATTCCTGATCGTCTCTCTTTTCAAAAAATGGGGACCGTTCGGGGGGGCCCCGAAGATACCTTGAGCCAGCCCTGAATCGCGCAAAGAGCTCCAAGAAGACGATTATGTCATGTTCCTCGACAACGAGAATGGCACTTCTCTGAGTCAGCCGACTGAAAAACTTATGTAGTTCCGTCAAGGTTGCGTTTAAAATTTGGAACCGCTGTAATCACGCGCGCGCGTGCCGGCGCGACCGCGCTTTTTATCTAGCTCTCCTGTACGCAGATAATGTAACGCGGATTCCCGCGCGCCTTCGCGATTTATCACTCAGGAAACACAACGTACTCACGAAAGCGCAGACACATGCGTAACCGCGAGAATTATCATCGGCAATCTAATACCGTGCCCGATATTAATACGCGCCGCGATAAAAATCCTCTCTTACCCTCTTTCCTTCCGAGGTATCGCGAGCATTTGAGCGAAATCTTTCTCTGGCGTTGCACATGTCACACTGTAGGTACTTTCTCAGTTGCGCTTCCTACATTCGATTATTTACACTTTAAATCCAAAAACTTATTTGCGAATTTGGTTGCAATGTTACTTTCTAAATTTCTTATAGTGAAATCTTATTCTAAAAGAGTTAAAATACTGTCACTATTGAAGAAGAGTGAAAAATTTGTACTTTTGAATAAGAATGATAGATTTTTATCTTTTTTTTTTTTTTTGAGTGAATCTCACTTCAATAGTGACAGTGTTTTAACTCTTTTTTTTGGAGTGAGATTTTACTTCGAGAAATTTAGAAAATACTAAAGTGGCCCCTAATTAATCAATATTATTACACAATATTTGATATTGTATAAAATTATTGATCATTTGAAGATTATATTGATATTTATTTTTTATTGTCTAAAAGAGGCATCAATAATAAATAATTGTACAATAATTGTACAATAATATTGATCATTTAGAAGCCATTTAATATCCATGAAGATTAGAAACCCTAACAGAGTTCGATTTTGTCACGAGCAATTTTGTCAAAATGAGAATGAGAAGAAGGATATGTATAATGTCTCTTTTTATATGCTTATTCTAACTTATTAAGGTTGACAAAAACGACAGGTCAGAAATTTTACATAGCTAGATTCTGTTATAGGATCTGTTATACGCTAAGGCAATTCACAATAAGCAGAGTAGCTGTATAGTATAGTATAGGATTAAGAAGTATAGGCATAGAAATCAACCAATTATAGTCAAATGTAAGAAAAATAATCAATTATGATTGATCGATTTCTATGCTTACTCCTTAATCGGCTACTGTTACTGCTCACATAAGTACGTAAATTAACTTTCTGCCAATATAGATTAATTTTTTTAATCTCAATCTTATTTTTTATCCTTTTCTACAACGACCTCTAGATTCTAGACGATCAATATTACACAATGTTATTGATCGTTTGGAAGCTATATATTAAGCCTCCGAACTGTTTATTTTGAATTGTTTAAAGAAGGTATCAATAATATATTAGTACAAAATAATAATGAATGGTACACAATAATATTTGTTTCATCTAGGGTTGCTTAATGTCTATTTCTACCAATGTAAATTAACCAATGTAAATTTTAATTTCAGTTCAACTTTTTAATTTTTTAGTTTTAAAAATTAGAAAGAATAAAGAATAAATTGAAGACTAATCTATATTGAGAGAGAAACGAACAAAATAGACAAAATGTGAAAATATTTAAATAACGACATTATAAATTCTATTAAATAATGATAGTTTCAGCTGACAAATCTCTCTTCGCTTATTCGATAGCTACAATTCTTTTTTCTTTCGACAATACAACGTTCATTCACAATTCTCTCTTGTAGTTATTTGTTTATTTCTCTTCACTCTCATCTCTTTAATTTAATTTCTTGTGAGATATCTTTCTCGCCAGTTAGTTTATGTTGAGATCAAGCTCCATGGAACCCGAGAAAACAGCTCGCGCGCTCTATCGTAATAGTATTTCTTATCTCAGGATTATCAAATTGGAAGAGGTCGAGCGAGTCACATCCACGAATATGAACAATATTGAACGAGCACTGAGGCACGACTTGTACAATAATTTTGCGAATGACGCGTACTGCGTTTGAAAGGTTTCATCACGCCGCGGCGCTCGAAGATAAAACAGACCGACTATTGTACGAGTGAAATCTACCGTTCTAATCCAATACACACGCGAAATCATTAGACAAATACCTCTTCCAGAATATTTATGTAAGAGCATTATTTTCATTATACATCTATACGCTCTTTCATTAAAACGTCAAATCGTCTAATATATTTCATTCGTTGTTGACTGAAAGTAAATGATATAATTTCGCACTTCACAATGTAACTGTTATGTAACACCTGTTATATTATATTTATAATATTGAGTACGAAATTATAACATTGATGTTATATTACTTTTAGTTTGTGTCGACTGGGAATACATATTAAAATCGAATAAATCTTTACGTAAAGGCTCTAGAAATGTTGCGCCGCCATCGCGACGCGGAACACCGCGGTCTGAAGATAACAGACGGGACTTGTTGCTGTCAGTCATGTCAACGAGGGAACCGGTTTGAAAGCTTGGAAAGATCCGTCGAATAGACTCGCGCGGACGATCGTAGTAGCTGGTAATAGCGCCAAGAGTTTCGGCAGCGTGATGGCGACGGTGATGACGACGATGGCAATGGCGGCGTCGTCGCGTTGTCGGGCGTCGAGCGCGACAACGCCGTCGGGCTATTAATAATGATCGGATACTGAGTATCGCGGTATCGAACCGTGGTAGATAGAGGTGTACGGAAGGTTGAACACCCGCTGACCTGTGATAATCCTTTGCCGATTAGTTCCCAACTGTAGACAGAGGCGGCGCGGTTTTAGAACGGTCGACCGACGGGAAAGCGCCAGGCAAGCGGGAGAGAGGAAAAGAGAGAGGAGAAAAGATACGGAGCAAGATACTGAGAGAAAGAAAGAGAGAGAAAAAGCTCGAGGATGGAGGAGAGAGGATGGGCGAGGAGAAAGACGGGGATGTGTTCACGAACCGGTTGCTCGCGAGTCAAATAGGTGCGACCGGGTCAGGCCAGCTCAAATATACGCGGTATTTTCGTGTGTAGTACCGCCGCGTTGTGAATAAAGCTTGGAGAAAGAAAAGAGAAGAGAAAAGGTAGCCAGGGGTACAAATTTTATGGCTACACCGAGAAATTTATACCATCAAACAATTGATTAATCACATCAAATTACGATAAATATCGGGTTGAAACGAGCCGGGTCAAATAATTAATATAATACTTCAATATCTTGAAAGCGGACAGACTTATGATGACTTGGAATTCTCGGAAGGGAAGGGGAGGAGGGAAAAGATATTATGTGAAAATGAGATAAGAATCTAGTCTAATAATTAAATCATAGTTTTCAGTTATATGTTACGAGAACTTTCTTTTCATGTATACTGTAATATATAAGTATTAAATATATTTTGATTAGCATATTAGTACAATATTTAATAAATATTACCAAACCTATAATAATAGTAAGCAATCGTTTGATAATTAGAAATTAATTTAATAATTAGAAAAGTAAAATAATTAGAAAAATAAAATTGACGTTCATAGCAGGTTTTGATTTGATTAACTGAATATTAAAATTATTTCATTAAAATTTAGTATTATCTGGGTTTGATTATTATTGTCAGACTTTTTTCAGAGATATAAATTTATATAATTTATATAATTATAAGTAAAATAGACTAATAAATCAATTAACAAAAAATTCCTATTTTCGATTAAAGATCTTATTGTGCTTGATAATTTTCATATGCAAATTTGCAAATATTTATTTTCAGTTTTATAAGCTGCACGACTCGATTTGTCGGATTTGGAAATCAATATCATAAATTGAAGCTGGAAAAAATATTATAAATATTGATCAATTTAATAATAATGCTAATAAACATCTTAAAATGCTGCAAAGAAACATACTTTAAAGTAAATATACTTTAACTAAAAAATTGTTAATACTTTTTTCTGCGCAGTAATTTCGTATAATTACTAATGGCAAAAAGTAAGGCGGTATAAGCATTTATTGTAACATCGAAATTACTTTATCTAAATTCTGATTTGATTGCGTTTTGTTTGTGTTTCATGCCACGTGCCCAGAATCGCGGAGATGATCTACACAATTTGCATGTATACCACTCTTGTTTGCGTGTTCCAATATCGTCGGTGATACACAAAGGGCTGGTGGGAATCCGCTTGTACTCTTGTTTAGGGTTAAGCTTGGTCTGATTCTACCCTACGAGATGCGCGCGTCCACGAGCTCTCTATTGATTCCATGACCCGAAGCGGCGAGCCAATTTGTCGAAGGGAAGCACGTTTTCCTTAGATGGAACATCTCACCGAGAAAAGATGGACTCTCAGCATTCTTCGAACTCTAATTTTCGCGAGCACAGTCGAGGAGATCAAGTCTTAAGATTCTCAAACGATATCGCATATACATTATTCAATAAAGAGATGTGTGGGATCTTCTCTTAACGACTCGTTTAGTTACTTCGAATTCTATTATACAAATGAATCGCATAGCGTTTTCCACTACTTATAACCGTCTCAACCACATAATCGATAATCCACACACATACACACACACTCTCTCTCTCTCTCTCTCTCTCTCTCTCTCTCTCTCTCTCTCGTCATCTCGATGTGTATAATCTAAGTACTTACAGTATAATATCTAAAGACGGAATCTGTCTTTTTAAATCGAGACTATATACTTGCCTCGAAAGATCTTAATGTACCGCTTCATTATGCAAATTTATTTAATGGCTTTCTTTACGCCTCGCGCACGCTTTCACACGGACTTTGCATAGATCGCGATCGTTGTGAAAACGCAATATTCTGCGCGTATCCTTGAAACGTATTTATTCGTGGCTATTAATAAGCGTATTCGTATGTAGGTCCCCACTGGAAATACATGTCGATCCCCGCCGGTGTATTTCCATTTCTAATTTTGAGCCCCCTCTCACTCTCTTTTTCTCTTTCTCTCTCCCTGTTATTATTATTTTTGTTTGTAATATCTTTTTTACTAACTGTTCAATAGTTATGCTTATGCTCTTAAAGCTTGCCCTAGAATATTCATAAACGCTTTCTCTCTCTCTCTCTCTCTCTCTCTCTCTCTCTCTCTCTCTAATTATATCTAATTATTTCAATTTAATTATATTACATTACCTACTTATATTTTATTTTATTAACCCTATAAAAATCGAAAATATATATATATATATAAATACATCACAACTTTTGTATCGAGTTCTCAGTGCTTGAAAAGATCTCATCCTAAAGCGCATAAATAAATCAAGCTATCTATCTCTCTTAGCAGTGAGAACATAATAAGCGCGAGTTTCCGCGTCTTGGAAACCTAGACCCGAAAGTGCATGGTGAAGTGCACCTTAATAAGAGCGACACCGGTGCGAGGCGGAATTCAGTCCAGCGAAATGAAAATTTAGATGCGCGCCGCTATCTTTAGCAGTCTCGACACAGTGACGGCAAAAGTGTTGCCACAGGCGAATATAGGTTACTGTCGTCGGAATAGATCGCGGTCAGGGCAGGTGCGTCCGCCGCCGACACCGTACCGATGAGAACGAGCCTTGGTACTCTTATCGGGCACCTAGTTTCGTGCGAGTGCCGACCACCGTAGTTGAAGCGGTCGTATCGATAAGGCGAATATAATTCTCATTATAATCAACTAAGCAAATATTGTTAATTTATTGCGATGGCCGTTTACATAAAGAGCGCCCGAAAGGAAAAAGGGGGACAAGCCGCAACCACCGCGAATTTCATCCTCGACGGAAGCGCGTGGGAGACAGCCAAAGAGAGGAAGAGAGAGCACACGGACATGAAGAAGAGCGAAAAAAAGACAGGATGAGGGGAGGGGAGGAGGAGAGAGAGAGAGAGAGAGAGAGCGCGCAACAAAAAAGGGAGGAACAAAGACAGGGAAATACAAAGAGAGAAAGAGAGAACGCGCGCGGACGCGAAAGAGAGCGAGAGAGAAAGAGTGAAAAGAAGGAGAGAGAGAGAGAGAGAGAGAGAGAGAGAGAGAGAGAGAGAGAGAATTTCCCTCTCGCTACGGCGCACGCGTTATGTCGCATGTTGCTTTTCCCTGTGAAAGTTCTGTCGAAAACTCCGTGCGGATCCGAACGCGGAGGTAAATCCAGAGCGAAGTCGATTTCATCGAGAGATGCTCAGAAGGAGGCATCTGGCTACCTCGCCTCACCTGCGCACGGCAGCTGCCACTCGGCTCCGATTATCTTCGTGCTTACGTGGACTGCCAGCACGTGTGCCAGAACAAAAAATATATTTACGGAACGAACGGAACGGCACGCTTCGCAAGCGTGGCATGGCCAAAAACTTGCGCTCGCGCTCGCGCGACGGCGATTAAGTAATAAATTATTTCGACCCTCTCAAAGGACGTTTATTGGAAAGATATATTTTTGAAATATTTTTGAAATATTTTCGAAATATATGTTTATTCTCTAATACTTGAAACAGAACAAAAGTTTAAGATGACATTCAAATCATCGATATGATTATTAAAAGTCATTTTTCGATCAATCACGATTCATTTTAATATTATTTTGATGTTAACCTCTGTTACTCAGCTTGGAAAGCTTTTTTCATATTTACGTTTTTTACAAAAATTAAAATTGAATAAAGATTTTGTTGCTCGGCATTTATCATAAAGATATTGAGTTATGAAATTAGCGACTCTAATGCAGTTTCGCTTTCATAAAAGCACGACTATTGCAACAACCAAATGACTACTGTGTTCCAAAATTCACTGTCAATGTTGAAAATATATACCACGCACAACATAAATTGTAGATTTTCAGCATTGGCAATGAATTTTCGAGCACAGCCTCGTCTTGAATTTAATGTCAATCTCTAGAGAAATACTTATATACACATATATATTTCTTCGTGATGATTTTCTCCTCATCGCAATACGTACGAGATAGGTACTTGTCAGATATAATATAAACAATATAAACAATATAAAGTCCAAAATCGAAACATAAACTATGTCGATCGCTTTATGTTTTCGACTTCACATTATCTTTATACTTATTACTTATTAAAGAAAGCGGAAGTCTAGGAATAACGTGAACGGAACCTGTTTCTAAAAAGAGATCGGTTCGCTCGAGAGGACAACCGATTTCTCCGACGCGAGCGGCGTCGACGTTATGTCTCAGCGTCGTGTTGCCACGAGAGGAAATCTTGCGTTTTATCAAGTACTTGAAAAGCAACCTGTAACATGGACGCGAAGGCGATGAGCAGCGATGCGCCGCTCGTCAGAGCACCTTTCCCGTACACCGGAAGTGCTGCCATGCCGCGAAACTTCTAGAACTTTCCTAAGAATATGGACGTATACACGATCATCGGGGACGTGGCGACCCTCGTCGACCGGAGCGAACCACGAGTCATGACCTAATCGATATCGACGAGTCATTCTCAATGTGACATAAAGTCGGATGTTTTCGCACGAGGCGAAACACGATCCGTTTGCGTAAAATAAATACCGGCCGATGCGCGGCCGGAAGCGCGCGTATTTTTCGACGTAAGCTAGGATCTAATTGGACGAGCCGCAAAGTGGGAAGAGAAGACCGTTTAGAGTGGAGGAAGAGGGGCAAGAAAGAAAGTGGGGACATCGTCGAGACATCGGATGATGTCGCTACCATCGCCCGAGCTTTGTGCCGCGAATAATCGAATGGCCGCGTTTGCAATGTTCGTATTCCCCTTATTTTCTCGCATGCTTTCGATCGCTTTCGTTGGCGTGGGTAGCAATTGAACACGTTTCCATCGTTGCTTTCGCGAAAGCGATCTCTCTCCGCGATGTCTAATGTATTTTGGAAACCTAACTGACTCTACTCACTTCCGCCGATTGCAATAGCATTTGAGAACCGGAGATATCTCAGGATAATTCTCAAGATATATTCCAAAAATGCCTACGTTAACAGAATGGCACGCCTGATGCGAATAACGATAATTTTGCAGATAATATTGTATACGAGAGAGAGAATATGTGGCGGTAAAGACCGAGGCACACTGAATAAGACATGAGCAACAGAGAATAAATATAACGGTTTATTCACAATAAACGTATTGATGTGTAGGAATGAAAAGTGGGATCGATATACCTTCATTTACAAGTTGATTTAATTTATGATATTGTGAATGTGGAACAATACATCTTATTACATCGTTGACATTTTTTATCTTTATAGATAGAAAAGAAATTAATTTTCTACTCATTAAAAAATAATTAAAAATTATACTTGACAAATTATAGAACAAATGGACATTACATTAATGATTCATTATTTAAATCTGATTATACTATTAAGTATTCAAATATTCAAATTAAAATCGTATTTGCTTTTTTAAATTAATAATTAATTTAAAAATTATACAGCAAATAGATAGATGTTATATATTTTATTCCCTTTTTTTATCACGTAATTTCTACTCTATTAGATATAAAATATTTAATAAAAATGTATTGATGCGACATTGTATGTCATAAGCATTAAATCTTACTTTACATATTTTTTTTGACATTACATAACGATGCGACGACATCGCGTGTCATGAGCATTAAATTATTACCTTTCCAGTTTCTAATATTTCGTTGCCCATTATTCATTCAATGATAGTTCGTTTTCCTCTTATACTTCTTGTAGAAACTCGTGCACGGCGCGCGCGCGTGTGCGTTGACGGCGAGTGGAGCGCCATCTGTAAACGAGCGGGAAAGAAAAGCGTTTGAAGGCCGCCGGCCCGCCGCGCCGGCCGGGCCGGAGTCGCTCGAGTCTCGAGCGAATCAGTGCGCGTTTCCCTCTGCCATTTGCGCGTCGGTACGCGGCAGTGGTGTTACCGGAATCTCCGACGTGTGCTTACCGGTGCGTAGAAGACGCGTAACCGCCGTGTCGGTTGAGGTGTGCTTTCACGAGTCGTGTGCGGGAACGTGTGTGGATTACGATCAAAATCGATCGATATGGCGGACACGGAGGTCAAGTAAGTAATATATATGCGTCCGCCGGTGCGTAAATACGCGGCAAACGGTGGATATCGATTCGACGGAAGAAAAATCGCGCGTACGGCGTCGGTTCCCTCCTTTTGTTGCGCGCCAAGTCGTTAACGTTCTCGCCGATTATTCCCTGCGTCCTCTCATCGATCATTCTCGTCGCCGACGTCGATGTCGTCGTCGTTTTTTCATCGCCCTTGTTCGCTTTCGAATTATCGCAAAGACGACAACGACAACGAGAAAGATTGTCGAGCACGAGGAGAGAGGAAGGGGGGACGTGCGCACCGTGAAGGGGGAGGGGAAAAGAACGAATAAGCGAGCGAGGATGCCCTCTCTTTATCTATTTCGCGCTCGCGACAATACTCTCAGGCCGATTCGCGGTACGCCTAACGATCGCTGGAAATTACCTGCCTTTGCCGCGCGCGCGACGCGACCCAACGCGTGCTCTACTTGCAAGCGGATTTTATGGCGGGCATCGTTTCGGATCCTCTCTGTTTCTCCTTTCTACTCCTCGTGCCCCTCCGTTCGACCGTCCACCCGCGCACGATCGAAGACGAGCGCATCGCTGCCGCCGATCGGCGGCGATGGTGATGGCGGCGGCTGTGGCGGCCTCGTGTTCCTTTTGTCCCTCGCGCTCCGCTCCAACCACTTCACTCGTTTGTTTACGTCGTCTATGTAGATGTGCGTGCATGCGCGCGCGTGCGTGTATACATTGTACACACACACACACACACACGCGCGCGCGTGCGCGCGCGCGCATGCACGCACGCGTCGTTTTTCGCGGGAACCACCCTCGCCACGCTCGAGAAAGACAGAACGAATACATTGCGAGAACGATTCTTTCCCAACTCTCTTCTCACGTGACTTTCTCCCTCGCTCTCCTCAAGAGAAATCGTTCGGCCCTTCGTCTCGCGCATCAGCCCGAAAACGGTCGACGACGTGTATCGATCTGTCGGCTCGCGTCGATTAGACATAGCCGACGATGATGATGATAACGGCGATTTCACCATCGAGAATCCTCCGTAAAACCGGTATAATCTCCAGCAAGACTTAAGCCTGATATTCCTGATAGACGTGCGAGGGAGAGACTATATTTATCCATCGATCGGTTTTTCAATTATACCGGTTCCGATCCCCCGTCGCTCTCAAGACGAGTATAACGGCGTATCCTTCGCGTTCCTCTTGCACGCGTGAGATACGATGTCGAAAGCGTGTAAGAGGACGCATGTGTATCGCGGCGTTACATATTACACGCCGCGTTTACGACCGCGAGCGTTCAACAATTCGCCACGCTGAAGCCTCGTCAGTGTGGTTGATCGTGGCGAGCATCGCGATGGTGGTAGTAATTGCGATGTGGCGGTCGACGACGTGAAGGGGTGACCCATGATGACTGAGAGGGGAGGGGCGGTGTTGCGGGGACGATATAATATCAAACTCGCTAGATGCCGCCACTGTTGGCGGCGTCCTATCTCTATTTCTCTCTGTTCGTCGCGTCGTCCTTGTTGCTAGTCAGCAATGTGAAACGGCAGCAAATACCGAAGTCGGAACGCGCCAACAACGGCTTGCCGGGAAATGTATAATCGCACGAATTCGTGGTTTTTATCGCGGTTCCGTTATAGCTCTTGGCATTAATATTAATTAAAACGATATCACATTCTTTGGTCTTACTACGTACGTTTGAATTAACTTGCAATAACTTAATTGTTATGAATTTTTGCTTATGTAATCATTTATTATGTGTGTATTGTATCGATATAGATGATAAATTATAATCATTGCAGTCGCATAATTTAAATAAAAAAGATGTTTTTAATAATCATTTCATTATTCTATAAAGTCCTTATCCTGATTGTGGATTGAATATTTCCATAGTCAATATTCGAAAACAAAAAATTTAATTACACGCATAATCTATTGTATATAGATAGATAAATTTCGTTATTATATTATGATTTCAAAAATAGCCTTCTTTTAAATGTTAAAATTAAAATATGCTTAATAAAACAAAATGATATAAGAAATAGAAATGAAATAGGTACGAAAAATAGAAAAAAAAAACATTAAAATTTAATATTAAAGAAAGCAGAGAGAACCACAAATTTTTAATACATTATATTAATGTGATAGAATACTATATCTACATTATGATTTTCAGAGAAACAAAAGTCACTACTCCTCAGAAGAAGGTAGTGGAAGAGGAAAAGGTGGTACAAGAGGAAATTGACGAGGATTCGAAAGCATCTGAAAATGGGGATACAAAGGAAACCAAAGAGAATGGCTCGAGCGAGGAGAAGGAGACTGATGAGAAAGAAGCAGAATCTACAGAAAACGGAGACTCGACAGGTACATATTATTATTGAAAGATTTTTTTCATTCTGCGTTTAAAAAAAAAGATTTACAGTATATATATATATATATATATAATATGTAATTTTTCTGCTTACGATTTTAGATGCTCCAGCCGATAGTTGCTGCGTAAAGAGGAAATCAACGGCCGGAGCTGATGCAGCAGAGGATGCACAGGATGGTGCGAGTCCCGAAAAGAAGTCAAGACTCGAGGAGAAGTGCTCCGAAGCCGAGAATAACGGCGACGCGGAGGAGGCCACGGCCTAATATTCTCTCATGTTTATTATTGACAGACAGACCTAATCTATAGATGCAATTTTAACTACCGAGTGTGAAGCCAGGGCAGATCGTCTGTGCATTTTCAGAGAGAAGATGGCGAGCATAAAAAAAAAGAAGAAAAAATCCAGAAAAAACATTTTGATGTTTATTGCATTAAGAACTTTCTGTGTTCAGGATGATTGTGTGTGTCTCCTATAGTATTTCTTGCAATTGTTAATTGGAAATAGCGACACAAATCCGATATTTTTGAAAAAAAATATCGCAATTACATTTTAATGTAAAGCATAAACAAACAGTGTTCTCTGTACTGGCATCCACGTGCATACATATTATATATTCACTTAGCGTTAGGATTTTAAGATAAGGAAATATACCGATAATGTTAGAAATAATATATTTCTAATTCATCAAAACAAAACGACGGTGTCTGGAAAAGGGGTACATTTGTGCAACATAATATTTCCACCTACTTGCTAGTCCTCATTGTTTCCGACGCACGGACACACATTGTATCTTATACCTATAAATGACACATACACACCTTGGACTATACATCGGAGATAGAATACGAATATTTTTCTGCGAATCAAAATACATTCCCAAAAATAGATTGACTTGTAACGTTATGACTGTTCGCCGACGAAAAACTTAAAAGAGCGCCATTTCTACAGCTAACTTTGAACATGCGTGTTTCACAATATTTTATTTATATAATATAAATTAATTCTTGAAAAAAAAACAAGCTTATCTAAATAAATTTTTTTATTTGGATAAATTGATTATATTAACTTTACTAATACTTAGTATGTGTTTATGATAAATCTTATTTTTTTTTTTCAAAGGACAAAGAATATTTTTGAAAAAAATATTATTTAAATCCATAATATGAATTTGTGTCAAACTTGTGACTTCTTTTTAAAAATTGAAAGAAAATATTTCTTTTTATTATAATTGCATATTATACGTATATGTATATATGTATATATATATATATATATATATATATATATATATATATATATAAAAGTTTATTTATCTCTTTTTTCATATACATATATATATATATATATGTGGTGTTATCAAACAGAATTT
>Ga0157363_1001134_pt1 | contig 21748 bp, 9 predicted proteins | sample AttsexASBM1_FD_111477 | JGI IMG/M metagenome (GOLD analysis project Ga0157363, IMG submission 111477) | Fungus gardens microbial communities from leaf cutter ant in Ribeirão Preto, State of São Paulo, Brazil - Atta sexdens ASBM1 | ecosystem: Host-associated > Fungi > Mycelium > Unclassified ... | reverse complement strand
GGAGAAAGTAGTGGCCAGCGATGGACAATACTTTGAATCATAAATGTATAACCAGTTTTTTACAATAAAGCCTCGAATTTCGGAAAAAAACGGCGGAAGCAAAGTTGTACACCTAATATATAACAAAATATGTATTTTATAACAAGTAAAGTATAAAAATTTAATTAAGCTTTCTTTTTTATTTCCCAGATTTTTATATAAAATGTCATTTAAATTTTTAGCGATATACTTAGATTTTATTTGATGTATACCATTTCTTCTAAAGAAATAAACTTCGCCATTAAAATAAATTAATTACATCGCATCTTGTTGGCAAAAGAAATAATCGAGGAAATTATCTAGAATCATTACTTGCAATAATGATTCTGAACGAGAAAAAATTAAATTAAGATCCTGAAAGAGCTAAATGCTGAAACTTTTCTCAGAACGACAATAAATCTCAGTTAGATCCTAACGGGGAGTGGCTTAACTTTTGTTCGAAAAGTTTCCGATTAGCTTCTGTATCACATGTCAAAATTTCCCACCATTGTTATATAATCTTGGAAAACGAAGTGTTGATCGAAGATACAAGAAATAAAACTTGAACCGGGAAACCCGTATGTAAACATTATGACATTGATACATGCCATGCTAATATGATGTGTCAGAGAGACGTAGTCTTGAAAAAATAATAGAACTCACGAAAATATTGTAATGTTTCAGAGAAAAAGCTTCTACCTACTTCATGAAACAATGAACTATAATTAAAAAATAACAACTTCCAGGAAAGGAAGTTGAAAGAGATCCAAGTATATCTATTTGAGTTCTTTTGAATGGTGTGTCAATATAATAAGACTTCAGAGGAGGTTTCTCTTTCCAAAAGACTTTTTCTCGTATAATATTACAAACATTGTAAATCCAATATGAATTTTTTACCTCTTGCTTACAAGTAACTCATTGTCAATAAAAATAGTTCTTGTCCCTTATTTACTCCGAAATGCTCACAGTTCGATTTTTCGATTTTTTTTTATTTTCCATACAAAGAACGATTTTAAAGTTTAAAAATTTACAATAGATAGATATAGATCTGAAAATAATTTTATTGAACAAAATAATTACATAAGAATTTCAGGATGAGCAATGTTAAAAAATTTTAATATTCTAGCTATCAATCAAATTTGAGCGTTTCTATAATTCTATTGATAATCCAAAATGAGACTTCTGTATCCACTTCTGTATTCAAATCTGTATCCATCTAAATTTTTAGATATTTCAACAAATCTGTCCTTTCCTTATTAGTATTCTGAATATATATTTAGCCAAAATGTATAAGTTGCTTGAGCTGATGATTATTTTAATTATTTGAAATTATTTCATTTCACACAAAATATGCAAAAATATAACTTTTCTTTTTTAATTAATTAAAAAATACAAAATAATATAACAAAATAGAATCACATTGACAAATTCTTGGTAAATATTTAGCATTAAATGTTCTGCTAGAATTGCAATTATATTTCAAATTAAATTCAATATTAAAGTTAATTATGTGATACGACAATATATAAAATTTACATAGAGAATTACTGAGAAAAAAAGAACAGCAAGGAACTTGTTGTTACAAAATACAGAAAAATAATCCAAGAAAAAAGAGAAATGTTTCTTCTTTCAATTAAAATTTCTAATTTAGAAGAAAGTTGCCGAATGCGTACTTAATCTATTTTTTATTATATTTTCCATTTATAATACGCACCGTTTTATACGCAAATAAACATCAAAAATTGTAGCTTGAGATTTCGAATGCTTGTTATTACATATTTAACTTTTCACCAATAACAAATTAATTTGTCATAAATCTTTTTGTAATATGCTACAAAAGATATGATTTAGGCAACCGGTCGCTTAAATCATATTTATAAGTATTTTTTAAATTGTATTTCCTTTGAAAGCATTGAATTTATGAATAAAAATAATTGAACGTAAAAGATTAATAAAAGAAATCATATTAACTATCATAATACCTAATTAATTAAGATCTAATTTTAACAATTTATTAAAGAAAATCAAGTTTTATAATTGAGAAGATAGGTGCGGAATAAAAACCTAATTACGAAATCTTGATTTTAATAAAAATTAAAATAATTTGCTACTTTTTTATTATACACAAATGAATACAGAATAAAATGAATTTGTGTAATGTCTTTAAGAAGTTACATGTTATAATATTTCTCTATTACGATCAATATTATATAAAAGAGCTAATCTCTGGAAAAAGAGTCTAAATACAATAGAAATTGTGTCTTTATTCCGTTCCTCCATTCCCTCAATTATTAAATAACAATAATGAAAAGACAAATGACATCAAAATTAGCTCAAATAAATATATTTTTACATTTGATATTTCACACACCTGACATGATATCACACAATTAGTTTTCTTACCAATTTTATTTTATCTTATGATGGTACGATTTAGGAAACTTGATGAATTTTGTAAAAATATCGATTTAATCTTTATAACGGTTGCAAATATGTATATTTAGTGAATGTAAAATAATGTACAATAAATCTTCTTTTATAAAAATGTCTTTTATAAAAATGTAAAAATTTATAATAAAATTAAATAATTATGTTGTTATCAGCAAGAGAATCTCGTTTGCCTATAAATCAATTGCTTACAGTATTACTTACTTATTTATTATTACTTACTTTTACGCACAGATGAGAATTTCAGGAACGAATTTACATTTGCCTACAATTCGATTGCCTGTATATACTATTCTCTGTTTAAAAAAAAAACACAATTCTGTTTTAAAATATTTTCTGCTTTAAAAATATGAATTCTCTGTTTTAAAACAAATTCTCTGCTGTCAAACACAAATTCACTGCTTTAAAAACACAAATTATTTTCTTACTCAACTTAACCTTAATTCTATATTTGTGCACAAAAGTGCTTGTAAGCAATAATACATGTAGGTGAATGTATAATAATTTCGTCTCTAAAATTTTTATTTGTGCGCAAAAGTGCTTGTAGATAGTCGAGCTCTAAGCAATAATTCATGTAGGCAATAATAAAAAAAATGTAAGCAAATGTTAATTCGTTTCTGAAATTTTTATTTGTGCGCGAAAGTGAAAGCAAGTAGCTTGAGCAGTAGATAATAATGTTTGTGCGCAAACGAATTGTCGGCAAAAGTGATGTAGGCAAATGATGCTGTAGGCCATTGATTTATAGGCAAAAGAAGCAATCTCGTTATCAGCTACATAAATTAATTAAAAATTAACATCAAATTAATATTACTTAAAAATTAATATCACTTGATTTTTTAAAATGCTGCTAACATCTATAAAATAAGAAACATAAACTATTACATTTTTGTCTGTATTATTCATTTCTCATTTATTTTATATTATTGTTACTAACTTTTATATTATTGTTGCCTGTATTAAGTAATAATATAAAATATTGATGAGGTATGAAAGATTTAGGCGATCAGTACGCGTTTGGCAACTCTCTCTCCTATATTTATAATCTATATTTCTAGAATATAATTTCTACTTTATATCTATACAAATACAAAAGATAATTGCTATATTCTCTTCTGTAAAATATGATGATCATAAGAGACAGTAGCACCACTGCTTTATTGACGAAAAGAAGATTTTATAAAAAATCTTATAATGCTTGACAAAACGAGTTTGTAAAAAAAAAATGTAAAAAAAACGACAATATGGTGTAATCTAGTAACGGTCAATAAAGGAAAAGAAGACAAAAGATATTGGAGCAATGAGTGGCTGACATATGTCAAACTCGCCCAACGGGGCCTGTTATGGAAAGATAACAATGATCCAGGCCACGTAGCGCATCACTTCGCTGGTTGTTTCGCGTGTGATGACGACACTTTCCCTGATGGTTATAGTCATCTCGACGAATCGCAGGCGCGCGTATGACACCAAGAGTTGTCCCGCGGGTGCCACAGTCAACAACATGGTGTACCAATATCATGAGAACACCGGAAATCATAGACAAATTCCATCCAACACGCTGGTACGCAGCATCCAATATCTATTGTCTTTGGCGTGCTCGGCAAACCACACGAATTGCGCGTCAAAATTGGCAACGAACGTGATACAGGTGTATATTATGGCTATCAGAAGTTGGTATACCACACTTCTAGCGAGGATATGTAAAGCGTAAAAATACCATAAATAGGAGATGGCAATGACTACTTCTTTTTCCCAGGCATGGAGAAAAACCATAAATAGGAGATGAGATGACCGCGAGTTTCCTCTTTTTCCCTAAGCCACAGAGAAAAAAACCAAGAATGGTTTCGGAATACATTAACACCTCATTGCTATTTAATTAATTAATTAATTTAAACTCTAATCCTTTGTTCATTTCTGATACGCTCTTAATGATTCACAGTAGACTTTTAACAATCTTCTTAATAAGATTTGTATTAAGATTTAATAAACTTCTAAACTAATTATACTATAATTATACTATATATTATAAATTTTTATACAGATACGTATTAAAATATATATATATATATATATATAAGATTTCCTATAAATTCTGAAATTTATACCAGGTGAAATTAATACCGAGAAGAATATTTCAAGCGGATTTAAAAATAAAAATTTATCAAAATGAATATATGAAGTTAACGAATAATAGAAGATTAGTGAGTAATAATAAATTCATTTCTTCCATCTTATTTATAGGCATAGGACAGTCTTTTCGATTTTTGGATCATGTACTCCGTATGAATACACCAAGAAGCATCTTTTTAATTTTTTTTTTTTTTAATATACATATAGATAGATAAATATGAAGAAAAAGTAAAAAAATGCCGTTTTATAAATAGGAAAAGAAATGGGTTAATTTTAATTATAACTGTCAGACGATCACGCTATATAATGTTAATGCAGTTTTGAATATGATATGTATAGATAAAATAAAATTGACTGTGCAAAGTATCTGAAACAAAACATTTAAAAACTGTAAAAACTAATGCGTAATTAAATTCCCTATAATAAAAAATATCAATTCCCAATTTTAAAAAAATGTATGAATATAAAAAGAAAAGTACGGAGAAATTAGGACAATTTAATACCCAGAATATAAATTTCCAATTTTTCTTGGCAGCATTTTTCTTGATTATTCTTTTTTTTATTTAGTTGCTTACGCAATAATAATTAAAGATAAATAAAAATTATTACGAATAATGCATTCCGAATATTTCTCTTAGATAAGATTCTGATTGTGAGTGGTATAATTCAAGTCTCGGAGAGTCTGGCATGTCTATCCGATCGATCAATACTTCGAAACTTCAACACTGGAATGCAGGATCCGTTCTACATACATTTGTATGTGCGCCCTTTGTCCTCTCTTCCCAGCGGTTCTATTTGCTACACATTTCCCCGTTACTCACAAGAATTTCACGCCAAGAATACGTTGATGCCCGCATTCATTCAAGCGAAATGGATATAGAATTTACATTTAAAGTAGTAACCGGGTGTGATACCAACTCACTGTATGCATCCCCGAACAAGTTTCACGATTGCATTTTGCTTTTCTGTTCGTTTGTTTGAGTTTATTCACTGCGTATCTGATTTCCAAATAATTTGATTTCTTACTGATGTATCGCGTTTCGCATTCAGGTTAATAAAAAAATCCTTTCAATCGCAAAAAAAAAATTTGAGATATCGAAGAAAAAGCGGAAAATACAGCTTTCTAGGAAATAAATGAGACAGTGATCGAATCAGCGGGCACTAAAATAATATTAAATATACGGTTTGCAATCTAATATCGGAGTGAACTTCCAAATCGTATTTCAGCATTGCCGCATGAGATGCCAGAAAGTATGAGAAAGCAGACTGAAGTGAAAACCGTTGCTCGTTAATGAGCATCTCGCACGACATGACTTTGCTTTTCCACTATTAAATAATCTACTTGTACCGTATTACACCATAATCTACATTTGCCTTGAGACGACTGGACATTGGAAATAACTTCACTATTTTGGAATTTGCAGATGAAATTGTTGGAAAATAAATTTAAAATTAATTAAATCATGACAGGTAATTCATTCGAAACTACTTTCTATTTTAATATAGAAGACAGTTTCCAGTAATATAATCTAAACTTATTTCTTACATTAAGAAAATTGCAAATTCATTTTATAGCTTGAAAATAGTCAAATTTTTAAATATTTTTCTAAACTTATGGGAAGTATTTTCAAATGCTAAGAAAATAAGAATTAAGTGTTTTTCATAATATTTAGCTCTCTTATTTTCATGTTAATAACTCTATGTGAATTACAATGCGTTTGAAAGCTATAATACTCTGAGAGTGAGTGAGTTTGAAAAGTTAAATTATAATTCTGTACTAATTTTATAATGCTTCTAACTGCCATAAGAAATAATTAACGCGTTTAAACTTTAGATAGATCTCAAAATGAGATATTACAATAAAAGATAGTTTTATAGAACATGTCAAAATACTCTATAACATTTTAATTCTAGAATTCTTTCTTAAAAAATACATTATAAAAATTCGCACTAACGTAAAATATATTTCTTTCTTTACATTTTAATGTTCGTTTTTATTAATGAGCTTTAATCTCGATTTAACTTATTTTTCATTTTTTTAATTCTTAAAACTTAAGAAATTAAGGTTAATAATCTGTATTGAAACGATCATAAATATGTCAATGCATTAGAGAAGAGATTGATAAACATGACATTCAGTATTGTTATATTATATTATTCTGCGAGGTATGATAATTTGTACTACCTCAATTTATACTAAGTACCTATTAGCGAGAGACTTTATCGCCATTAAATAATACATTTAACAATTGCATTTGTGTAATTCAATAGTAATAAACGCATCGCGTTTCCGACGTAACAGATCATGCGTCATGTAATTAATAATTACTTACAGACATCTATGAAACTCGTGCAACTTGCACATGCGCACGTATAATCAATTTAACAATATATATATCGTGATTGAACTTCACCTCGCATTCTCGTAATTCACCGGTGTATTTATATAAATATGCCGGTCTCACTGGAGCGACATAATGTTTCCTCGTCGTTGCGAATTAATAATTTTCGATGTTGTCTCGATGAGCAGACCATTTATGTAAAGCGCGATAAATAGTTGGCTGTCGATGTAATAATGAACGGACCGCAATACGATCCGCTAATTATTTCAATCGAATTAATGCAATACTACAATGCGGCTACTTTTATCCGGCTAACGATACCACATCCATTTAATATAGCACAACATTCGTCGTTCGCCTTTTACACTCTTTTTACGCAGCTTTTATCAATACTGGTGTGCACACAAAAGCACACACGTACAAACATGCGCCTACGTACTATAAAAATGATCCGCTCATCCGTTTTTCGTACGCGCGAACTACGGCTGGCTTTTAATTACTTTTAATTTACTTTATCGGTTCCTACCCGCTCTACCTAACCGCGTTCTTTTTACCGGTCGTGCCTGTGGTTTCTCGCATATCGAATTTCTATTTCACCCGTACCTTTCTCTAATCCTTTGCCTGAGTACTTCACGTTCATTGTTGGAATTTCTGATATTATCCGACTACGCGTACTGTCATGATACCAACTACTCTGTGCATTTATGATAATATAATGTATAAATAGCTGCAAGAATATATTAATTAAAATTTCAGCGTTGTAAAAATATTTAATGAATGAATACAAGAATTAAGAAGATCTAATTGTCGTCCATTAATATTTTAAACATGGATTCTTCTTAAAATTATTATCCCCCCTCCCAGATATTATCTATGAATACATTATTATGATAATTTAATATGGAAAGTAATTTCCCCTAAATTTCACTCCGTAAAGAATGTTCTGTTCTTTACTAATGAATATAATGACATTTTCCGAAATAAATGTCTTTCGCATAGATATAATAATAATCTTCGAAAGAAAAAGGCATTTCCTCGAGAATGTCTACTTTCGTCGCGATCATCGCGAAAAGACAGTGAGCTCGAAATGACCCGGAAAGTTACGGCGCAGTATCGGTCTGTAACGTGTTTTTTACAATATATTTACGAGAAAATGGCATCTCGTCGCGCCTTTATGGAAGCCTCGTATTCCATTCTACGGCCACAGAATCTTCTTATGAGCTTTCGGCAGACGATATATAAAAATCTGTGCAATGAGCCAATCTATTCACATACGTTTGTTCTCAATCTCTCTCGGCTATCAATAAATATTTACATGCAAATTATAGAGGATCTGGAAATGAAGGCAGTGATAACGAATGCGATGCAACTGCACATAGAAATGCTGTGCATCTTCATTAATTCTGTATATCGCAAGTGAATACTGTGATCTGTCTTATCAAGAACGCTTATCCTAATTTTTACATCATTTTTAGAGAATTTTGCATAATTTACTGAAACTTTTCCGCCACTTAAGAAACTTTAAAACATAATTTGAAAATTTCTGCGAAGAAAAGAATTCTTTAGAGACAATAAAGATGTTCTGGTAGAACTTATAATTGTATGAAAATTAAATAAATCATATAATTGAAAAATTGAATAAACGTGTTACTTGGGTGAGACATACTACGTGGAAAGAACGATTTTAATGAAATATTTAAAAGCTAGATAGAAGCCTAAAAATTATTTTGTTGTGATAATTATATACGACGTTCAAGCTAATTGCTAGAATATCAAAGCTTATCATTATCAGCTTTTCTACAGAATTATTTTAATAGTGCAATAAAATTATTTTCAAATCTGTAATCTACCTAAATTTTTAGTTCATCTAATAATAAGTTATTCTTTCCGTATAATACATATCCGTGTTATATTATTGGCCTTATATCTTGTATTAATAACAAATATTGTAAGGTAAACATATTTCACAAATCAATGCAAAGTAAACATTGATTTAGATTGATAATAAATCCAAATTAATCTAAATTCAAGAATTAAATAAGAACTCTCAAAATTCAAAAAATATTAGGAAAAAAGGCAATTGAGAATACGACAGTATGGTACTTGGTGCGCAAAAAAATTCAACTTGGAAACTCGCCTATTATATATGTTATGCATAAATGTAAGAAATTTTCAATTTTTTAACTATTTGTATATCGCTCAGGATGACTTCAAATATAGTCGAAATGTTCGAATTTTGAAGTAAGCTGAATATAGTTATTAATTTAATTTTTGTTGCAAAATGCATTTTTTTTTACGCATCAAGTACCATGTTGTGCTCTCATTTGTCCTATTTTCCTAATATTTTTCCAAATTAATCTTATTAATTGATATATTAATAAAATTAATAAGAGTTGCAAGAATATCAAAATGTTAAAGTCTCGAAGGAAGGAAAATTATTAAATGTATAATTAGATCAAGTCTGTAATAATTTACAATTTTAAAGGAGAGAAACAATTACAGTGCATCGAAGATATATCCATATTTATCTTTTGAAAGTAGTAGAGCTCATTATATGATAAGATAACTTCAAGTAACGAACAAGTCAGACGGTATCACAGAAACGCAGTGTGACCATACCATGTATTGTTTTTATATTAAATATAGTGAACTAATTTCTACACAAACTTATTCATTCTATTCTATGAATAGAAATAACTTTATATAAATTTATAATAAAAATATGAATGATTGGATCTAACAAAAATAATAATTCATAAACAAAAATTCAGAAATAATAAATTCAACATTATATTATCAAGTATTTGATGTGTTTCTTAAATCATAATATTTATACTTCCAACTTGTATATAAAATATCCTGTATAAAATCTAAAATAAAGAAAATTGACTATAATTTCCTTAACTTTCATAAGATGGAAAGTTAATATAATAACGCTAAAACAGTTATATTTTAAGACAAAGAACATAATAAATTATGACAAATCTTACTTAAAAAAGAACTATAATTTGTTAAAAATAGACTTTCATCCTCTAAAGTTTAACGTTATTCTTACTTAGTCTATTATGACTTACACCAACTATTTTTTACTTCGTCATTATACTTTTATTTTGATAAATGTAAGAATTTCATATGTAGTTAAGATTTAGCTTTCCAGAAAAGAAAATACGTGCCCAATTGCTGAAAGTAAATCCTCAATCTGCTTCTCAAGAACTAATTTTGTTTTTGGTTTTGCAATGTCTGTCTAGAGACTGACATCACGCGTGCTGCGTCAGAGCAGGACACTTTTGATTTGTTCGCCACTTTAGCGAGTCTCGTTAAAGTTTCTTTCAAGAGCGAGAATGGCTTGATTCTAAGAGAGCATATCGAGTCTTGCCTGTTGAGTTCAAGTGTTCTCGCGTTCCTGCTAAAGCCAGGTTGGAATTCGCGCAACTTTGTGCACTAAACCAGAAGTTGTGCTGACGCGGCGACAAAAATTCTCCGGATTATTACCCTCTGCCATCCAGTCAGTTATTTCATTGCTAAAATTCAATACTGAAATATCTGAAAAATATAATTTCGCGATATCTATTCTCGAAAATATTCTTTATCAAGAATATTCTCATAGTCGTCTGTTCATAGTAGTCTATTCAATAAAAGCATGAATGACATAACTTTCAACATATCATTCATGTCTTATCGTGATCCAACAAATTATCAACGATATTTGTTGTTTGATATCACTTTTTTTATTTGTTTACAAATGTTGTAGATCTTTACAGCTGTTTCATATAGGACATTTTTGATCCTTTCAGTACAGTCGAATCTCTGTAAAATTAATCTCCGTTTTTGTTTAATCTCCGCAAAAGTGAACTTAACCCCCCATATAGTAATCAAAGACATATGCTAGCGCATGCGCCTTTATTTATTTTTACGGAGGTCGATCTCGACAAGTTACTTTTATAGAGGTTCAACTGTACGTGCAAAAGAAAACAGCTTCAATTTTTTAATGATGATTGTACATAATACTCATCGTTAAATCAATGGTTCTCTATAATAAAATCGAACTGTACTAATAATAACTAAGATTCTATGTATGCGTCGTAGAAAAAGAATACTTCTATCTGCTCGTTCAAAAAATTTTTAATGTAGCGATTCTCAAATAAAATTTTACTCGGTTATAAGACTATATAAAATTGATAGAAATATGTCTCAAAGATATAGACAATAATAACAATAATAATAATAATAATAACAATAATAATTGACAATAATTGACAATGACGATAAAATTGGAACATTCATTAAAAGCATTATAATACTGATATTATATATTATACCATGGTATATATAATTTTTTATTTTTTTACAATAATAGTTTAGCAATCATATCAATCACATTTTATTAAACATACTGTAATTTAGAATACAAATGATTCGACATATTTTTAATAATTTTTATATTATTTTTTTATTTCTTTATATTTTATTTATAAATTGTAGAAATAAAAAAAATTTGCAGATTCTTAAGATAAAATATTTGTGAAGTACTTACGAAAATATGTAGTCAGACACTACAGTGACAAATCATATATATATATACACATTACGCCATAAATTCTCTTACCATAAATTCTCTTTATATTATAAAATGTGTTTTTTGGCATTTGATTAGAATAACAATTAGTATACATATATCACGAAATACATGTAAATCTCTTGTTTTTTATATAATAAATTCGCGTTTAATTACCAAGTTTAGATGATCGATTTAAAACATATATATATATATATATAATTGCTTCACGATAATAATTGTTTCATATTACTTTTACATGAGGACGACTCAATAATTGCTGTTAGCGTATATCAAAGGACGTAATTTCAATATTAATGCAATTTTTCAGTTAACTATTTGATCGATAAATAATATATGTGCAATTGCTGTTGTTTATACATAAATTATATTCATTTATAATTATGGATAAAAGGAAGTTCATACACACACCTCTGATTTTACATCTAAATTTCAGTCCTCTCGATTAGCATCAATAAGTCACACTTATACAGGATGTTTCAAAATCCCGAAGCTCGCGAAGTACAAGACGTGATATTTTATGCTAAAAGAGATAACTTTTTCCTTTTGCAAAATTGTATCCAATAAGTAGTTTTTGCAGGAGAGCAGATTGAAGTTAACAAATAAGTGCAAAAATTATTTATTAGACGCAATTTTGTTAAAAGAAAAAGTTGTTTATTTTAACACGCGAGCGCGAATTTTGAAACACCATATAGATTTCGATGACTTTTTGATTAAAATATTTAATATTTATTTACATCCCCGAATATATGACTCGAAAAGGAGCTTACAATTTCTCTCAAGAGTTTTATAATCGTTTCTAAACTCGAAAATTATATTAATGTCATATATAAAACAAGCATTTCTTTTCGGATTTTTAGTTCTCTAGTTCATATACTTCATCCTCTAGTTCATATACTTCATCTATACGCGAAGAAGAAAGTTTCCGTCCAGCCGTTTTAATTCGCCAGTTTTATCTTGGAGGAGATGGAAACAAATTTAATCAACGATCATTATGCGCGCTCTCTCGCTCTGTACAGTCACTACGCGGTAAAGTTTTCTCGGTACTTTCCATAATAGCGAAAGGAAGAGCGTGGCCTGGTTACCAATTACCACCATCGAAACTCGCCTCTCGTTTCTTCGTATTGTATCTTAATTAACGGCACTTTTTAGATGGTTCCGCTAATATAATGGCCGTCGCTTCCAGCAGCGAGTCCTGCAATTATTCTCCCCTCTTCCTTATCCTTTCCTCGCACAAAGCTGCAAACTTCAGCATATTTCTTTGGATCCTCGCGATTTTCGAATTGCTGATTGGATGTATTAAGGTTTGGAAGTTTCGAAGAAACAAATTTCTCGGCAATTTATAAAAGTTGATGGCCTTTTGAATTCTTAAAGGTTGATCAATTAACCGACAGCTTGTAATCTTTCCTTCTACTTTCTTGGTCTACTTTTTTACGTATTGTTACTTCAATACTTTGAAAGAAAAACTCCTGCAATTTTCTTTATTCTCTTGCAATTTAAAATCTGTTTTATTTTTATGTGAGTAATTAACCTTCAGAATGAGAAAGCACCATAGTGGCGCTAAAACATATTATATGTATTATATTATTTGAATATATAATTTTATTTGTGTTATATTATTTGAATCAGTATAATTATATTATTTAAAGGCAAGAAATGTAATGGAAAAAAATAAATTACAACAAATCTTATTCAAGGAAAAGTTGTAAAATTTTAAAACTAGATTCTCACTCTCTAAAAATTAATTGATAATGTAGATAATTTCTCTTCAAGATTTTACAGAAAATACCTCTAAGAAATGGTAATGTTTACATACGTACATACACACGATTGTGAAATACCATTCGTCAAACTGACTGTCACAAGTGTCGTTTTGACAAAAATTTCGCTCATCATTCTGCAATCAATCGAGCAATGTCCCCCGATCAATCATCGCCACGTGCTCGCTATATCTTAATCGCCGTTCATCGGTGAGACTCGACAAAGATAGTTTGCAATCAAGGGAATTTCACGCAGGCGGTAATTAGCAAACGTATCACATCGTTCTGTCATCCAGGTGCAAGAGATACTAGATCCTCTCGAGTGAAACCTGCATATGTCGTCTACGATTTCCATATAATGCGACGTACAGCAAGATTTTGTTAATTATCATGATGTTACATCAATTTTAACCTTTTCGCTCTTGTAAAATGATACACTTCCCATTAACTTTAGCGAATTGCGATTAATACACGACATTTTCTTCGATGTTGATTGAAGTTAATTGTTGTAACGAAACGGCATAGAAGCAAAGCATATTCTCTAATTTTCACATCGAGTTAGAAGTGCTGAATTGTTTCCATCATTGTGTCTCATGCATTATTTCCAGCTGAGAATAGCTAACTTGAAACATCGTGTTCTTGATTCAATTATGAAACACAAAAGTATAAATAATTCTTAGATAAATTTACACAGTCGGAAAGTTTCTCCGTTTCATTACAAAGTCTTCAGAAGAGAGAATATGAGAATTTTACTTCATCTCTTTCATTTCTAAAAATCTATCATTAATTTGTACTCTTCAGAAAAATATAATACTTGCGATATATTTCTATTAATATGAAAAATTGTGTTATATTTTAAAATTCTAATAAACTTCCCCGCTCTTCATCCTTATGCAAATCTAATATTAGCCAATTTAATGTGAGTTAATTTAATGAAAGACAATTAATGTAATTATTGTAATTATTTCAAGTATTAAAATCACTATTGTTTATTGCATTTAATACCATAAATAAGTAATTAATTACTGTCTTTCAATAATAAATTAACTAGTATTAGATTTCTATACAGGTAATTCGAAAAAGATATAATATTCTTCAAAAATTGGAAATTTAATTTATTTGTAAACAATAAATAAATAATAATTAATGATCAAGTATTTCATATATTTCTATAAATGATAATTTATAAACGCGAACAAATTTATCTATTATAATATATACACAATAAGATATACAATTTCGATATTCTTTTACAAGGACATAGCACTTGTCTAAGCATTTAATAATTTTGCTTATTTAATTAAAGTTCGTGTTTTATTCCTTGAATTTCATTACATATTCGGTTTTATATATCTAGATTCGCGAGAATTCAGATAAATTGCATATGCAGTCACAGTTCAGAAATTCTAGTGGGGAAGTAAAGTGTAGTATTAAATATGCAAGTCACATGCTTCTACTAGATATGATGGTCTCTGACGTACCACTCATGTCGTTCGGAAGAGTTAGACGGTTTAACAATTTATAATCCTGAATGCATCTCAGTTATCTTGAACATAATATGCAATAAGTTTATCAATTATTTTAAATGCCCTGTTCTTTGCAATTGCGAGTAATCAATGACGTACTTTCATGCAGTATGTATTTGTAAGCTTTATTACCAATTAATTATAAATACAAATTAACAGTTTTAATTTAATTTATCATAAAATTTCTCTTGCTCAAAGATACTTGCAAGTAGAGCAAATTTCATTAAAATAAAAATTAAGTGATATTCAATGTCAAAGCTAAGAAATAAATTTTCGTAGTTTTTTATGGAAGAAAGAATGTAATGTATATTTTATGTCATAAAAATAATTAAAAATAGAAAATAATAAAAATAATGCATATCGAATATGTTATAACAGAATATAATTAATATGGAATCTTGTTAGGTGTCTACTTTAATCATTAATCTCACGCAACACGCTCCAATAAATACCGTTTCCATTTTTTTGCCACGAATTTGACAAAAAATGCGATGCGTGTAGCGTGAAATGCTCACTTTGTCTATATTTCACGTAGTTACTCGTTCAATTTCAGCGAACACACGCGAGAAATATTTTACAATTTTTATATAAAATAAAAAAAAATTAAACGCAATATCAAAAAGATCTAGCCTCAAGTAATCTGTCAGCTGGAAAACAGGATATAGATCTCTTTTACAATTTTCATACAAATTAAACGCGAATATTTTATACCAAAATCGTATATTTCTCAGAATTGTGCGTCAAGTAGATGTTTGTTTGCTCCAACTGCAACAAGACAGGTGGCGAAACCTTTCGACCAGCCACTTTAGCGGAAACTTCTAAGCGAAAATCTCCCCTTCGTAACGCGTTTACGCCCTGTCTCCCGTAATACTGGAAATGTCAGGATAAAATCCAGCAAATTTTATCCGCCTTGTTTCTTAGAGATTATTCGATGGCGCTATTTTGATATTTCACTATCTGTCTCTTTTTTTCCAAAAATTATAAAATTAATTTATAATAAAAACGTTCATTTCTGAACGTTCATTTCTATTACATTACTTAATGTAAGATTAATACATGAAAATTATATACAATAGTATTATTTATAAGATATTAAAAAAATCTATTACTTAAAATATGTCAACAAATTTGATATTAGCCTGAATTATTAATTATTCCATAATAAATTACAATTATTCATGTTTATGTAAAAATTAAAACATTAATTAAAATATTAATTTTTTATTTTTCAATAACTCAAAAAATAGAAAATTAATATCACACGGAAAGAAGTGATAAACAAATATAATAATGTAATTTGACAGGAAGTTTTGCGAAATGATACAATGATATGCAATGCAAAAATTTGAAACAAGCATGGCAGACAAAATCAGAACGAGTATAATAATTACGATTTTCAAAGAAAAAACAGATGAAATTTTTATCAAAATACGAGAAACAGAAATTTTCCATAAAATTCACACAGTGAGATATATATAACTTCAATGAAGGTGATTCAGATATCCGGGCAATGCAATGAGTTATCAATCAAATGATGTCAACCATTACTTCCGCGAATCCCAAAGCGATAAAATATCTTCATATTTCTACTCACATCTTCGTTATCATGCTAGAATTTAATTGTTCTTACTTTACGCGGAATTGATGCGTTTCGAAATTGATTATCGTGATCGTGCCAATAAAAGCGCGGCTAAGAAATATTGTTAATCTTTCTTTTGCTAAAAAAGACATCAAATTGAAATACTATTTTTAAATATTGTTAATACTATCTTTTAAATATTTTATAAAATTTAAGCTTGGCAAGTTTTGTTAACTTTGTACAAAAAGCGCTCTATGAAATTAATAATAAAAAGAATAATAAAAGACCTATTAATTTTAATCGATAATTCTTGTGAATTTAAAAATAATACTATTTTATATATATATTATATATTCGCTCATAAATATGTTATTAGTATTAAATTAGTAAAATTCTCTCATACGCGCAATAATCGGAAAAATTCTACGATTTATTGATCATTAAACGATACAATCATAACGTTTATTTTTAAATAATTTGATATAAAATGGAATTCCTATCACTATATGAGCAGTTACATGCATATATGCAATGTATATTTGCATACCTAATTTCCAGAGAATAGCTCATATCGTAGTTACAAGATTTCAATTTTGCTATATAAGACTTTATTACAATCGCAATAGGAATTACGCAACTAGAATTACACATTATTATTCTTGCATTTGGCAGCTAGTTGTAGATATCGTAACATGATAGGAATATCATGCGCAAATTGCAAAGAGATTATTTTAACATTCCAATATGTAATTCATACCGAAGTACGGATTTAATTTAATACCTTATCATGATAAACAAACATGGATAATCATCGATTATTATAGCCGTATTATTGTTAACAATTGTAATTAAAATTAAATCGAGTATTATTGATAGCTACATGGCTACACTTCTAATTAAATGAATATGTACAGTAAAATGATTCTTAGCTCAAACGTTATACTTCAGATCGACGATTAAAATAATATATAATCACATAAGTTAAATTAGTAAAAAAAGACTGTCTTTGCTAAAAAATTATTAATAAAAATAACAACAAATTTTGATGAAACAATGTAAAAGTACAAAAATTAAGCTGTAGAAATAAATTCATGCAAACAGTATAATTTTATATCGCATACAAAACTGCGTAACTTTCTATCTTAATTAAGTTCAAAATTGAATGATAAAATATCAAGATACATGCTAATTACATTTAATAGATTATGATAAAATTAATTAATATTGGCTTAAATAAAACTTGTAGCATCTAATTAAATAATTAATATCATAAGTATATAAACATATATGCGCATATGTTATGCGCATTCTTGATAATTGAATAATTAAATCATCATATTTCTAATAATATTAAATAAAATTGCATTCAATTTGAATAAAGAATCACAAAAAAAGAAATATAGTAGATTTAGATTAAATATGTAATTTTAAATATACAAGTTTTAAAAATACAGAAGAAAAGAATAATTTTGTTGAACTGTAAAAATTTAGCTAGATACAGATCCAAAAATAATTTTATTGGACCATCCAAATAATTATATAAGACGTTCGAACTGATTGCTAGAATGTTAAAACTTTTTATAGCATTATGCATTCATCATGCTTGATATTTTTACATAATTATTTTAATAGTGCAATAAAATTATTTTCAGATCTGTAATCTGTCTAGCTAAATTTTTAGATACTTCAGCTTTTTTCATATTATATATAGAGAAAGTCCGGGCAGATATGTTAAGGTTTAGGAAGATAAATGTTACACAGTTAAATTAAGATTAAAAACCTTTTTTATTCTCATACTTCTATTAATGGAATCAACTTTGAAATAAAATAAAATTAAATTAAAAAACTTGAACATTTAAATGTCTTTTTAGTTAAAAGATGAAAAAAGAGAAACCATCTGCCAGATCCCCTTGGGCAAAGTGGATCACTTGAGCAATAAAAGCGAAATAAAAAAAATCACAATCAGTATTGGCAATCATCATAAAAGTAATTGTCAAATTCTCTATATGTAGTGCAGCCTTCATGAATGTACTGACTACACTGGATCCAGTCTTCGGACAGTGAATCGGTGTATTCTTCAGAACCCACATCATATTGCGTTGTGAGAAAAAACAAAAGTGAGATGTAAACAATCATGTACTTTTCGTTTACTCGAAAGATCGTCTCTCCGTCTGCTCGGTATTTTCAGTGCAATCACATATTGAATAAAGAGAATGGGCCATTCGTTTTGCTCCCTCCCCCCTCTTCCCTTTTCCCAAAAAACTTATTTGGCATTAATTTGGAAAGTTTAGAATAAGTTTAAACAAGTGAAAAATTTTAATTTTGAATACATATAAAGGAAGAGAATTCTTATAAAAATCATTTACATTGATTAAGAAATAATTACTGCTAATAATTAAGCTACATAGCTTAATTATTAGCAATAATTGTTTCTAGCGATTTTTTTAGCGAAAATCGCAAGAAAACACAATTTTGTTTATTTCTCTACCAAACACAATCATATGTTGTTTCACACTTTGATGGGATCGCCGGTCGGTCATTTCCTTCAACAGTTAGAAACTCATAGCACTATCTCAGATAAATAAGCGAAAATAAAAAATATTCGCTTTGCCCAGGGCATTCGCCTTGCCCGGATTTCTCCTCTATACATTGTTATTAAATATCAAAGGATTCTGAATTCAAATTTGCTACATGTTAAAATAACTTCCTTTTCTTCCAAAAGAATCTCATAATACATTTGTTTTATAGCACTTAATGTAAACAAATAAGCTAAAATTACAAGCATTTTCTGATTATTTTTCATAAAGTGGCGCATTTTCGCATGCTCAATAGATTCGTAAAAACGTTGGTCTTTAGTAAGAAATTACATACATATGTCTGAAAAAAGGTCTGAACACAGATTTCAAGGCTAAATCAGCACCATCACTAGCTCAAAATCGAGGGAGTTTATAGGTGAATTCCTGGTAACCGCACTCCCTGAGTTATCTCAATTTGATGTGAAGTACATGGTGAGCTGCGGTTCTGTGTAGCGTGAAACTCTCATCAACCATCATGATTATCACTATAGAATATGTCTTTCTCGTTCTCTTCCGTCCACAAACCGCCAACCGACATCTAAGACCGCACGTCTAAGAACGCGTGCTATTTTTTTAAATTCTGATTTTCGATTTTGATTTAAATATTTTTCACTAGAGAGAATATCCAAATGGTTTTCTCCAATTTAGAATTAATATTTTTCTAATAAGTATGCTAATAATAAAATATATAGATATTTTTGGAATTAAAAATAGGATTTTTTACAAAACTATTAAATATAGAGTCAATCGGAGTAATTGTGATGGCGAGGTAATTGCGACGATGCTGTTTTATGTTTTAAAATTCAAAAAAAGACTTTATGTTTATATTACATTATTTCATATTCAATGATGATTTGACTTTAAATTTATACAAGTTTTTCTAAATACAAAAATTTTATAATAATTAATCAAATCCGTTATTAAAAAATTATCAAAACATTATTAAAAAGTTAGGTTATCAATGTTTGCAGATATCTATTCAAAATCAATTTTTTTCTGGATGATGCCATTTTAAATATTATATTCATTACTTTAAGATTATTATGATTCTAAATAATCTAAATTAATGTTTCGTCAAGATTTTAGCACATATTATAACACATATTAATAGTGCATACAATTTTTTAACATCACAATTACCTTACTGCCAATTCAATGGAATAATTGTGACGATAAGTATCAAGGAAACTATGATGCTTAGCGCGCGATGGCTTACCCGTTATCATGAATGTGATACGTTGAAATACTGATGATTGTGCGTTCATTAATAATTTTACGTATAAGTATAATTCAAATAAATCAAAGAAAATTAATGCTAATAAGAGACAAACACAAGATGAACGCGTGTAAGAAATTTATTCGAGTAATGTAATAAATGTTTTGATCTTGTACTGCGGATAATTGATCCTTTTTAATAGGAGAGACAAAAGTAACATTTGGACTTTGAAATATTATAACAGTTAAAATATATTTACATTAAAAAAATATGTATCTTTAGATGTGGAATTTATTTATTAGCTACAAAATTTTCTTTGGTTTAATTTTTTTATGTAACTAAAAAAAGATTATGTTTGTTTAAAGATTACGAGAAATTTTGTTAAAACCGTCCCAACCCTATGGACGATTGTAACAGTAGAGGGGAATAATTATACCATATTTGCCAGAGGTATATAACACAACTACATAAGCCATATTTTTTCTTGCAGCTGCACAATTAGATAATTAATCCTTTATTACTTCTTTAAATGACTGTTTTATAAAGACACTTCATTTATATAATTTTTCTCTTATCTGTCTTACGTTTTCTTGTTAACAGCATTCTATGAAGAAAAATATAAATAACATTGTACAAAATAATACTAAAATAAAATCAAGTAAAAGTAGGAAGATAGAAAATCAATGTGAGCCAACACAGGTTGTTGGTAACCATATATTCAAAAATGAAATATAATTACAGATATTTCGAACCTTATTATTGAATCATCTTCAATGTTTGATTTGAAAAATTCAATCGTGTAATTAAAACATGTAACAGTCGCTTAATATTTCATCAATAATTAAAATATAAAAGTTATCTATCATACATTTAACTAAATACTCAAACAATTAAATTATCTGAGAAGTTTCTTTAATAACTAACACATTTTATTATAATAATTCTTGCCTATCAGAAATCATTCAATAATTCTTATAAATTTATATCAAGAAGTTTTTATAACAGACTTGCGAAGATTGAAGTCAGGAAATACGTGAATCTGGAAATTCGTGTTTTCCATACGAAGTCTTTATAAAATCTCAAGTAACAAGGATTCTATATCGCAATAAATATTTTCTTCTATAATAAGCGAATATAATTTTATCATTTTAAATTCTTGACTAACGATTAATTGTTACATTCTCTTTAGTGTATGTAACACCGTCTTTATGTAATTGTTTAACATTCTTTTATAACATACGAAAGATTAAAGAGAATGTTAACAATTAATCGTTAGTCAAGAATTAAAAATGATAAAATTATATTCGCTTATAGAAAAAAATAATTATAGAATCTTTGTTACTTTGTAAGACGTCGTATGGAAAACATAAAATTTCTAGATTCATGTATTAGGTGTACAAAAAAGTTCTGAGCTTTTTTTTGTAAAATTCAATCTTTATTCGTATGTAATCGTACGAAAATGACTTGCTGCGTAACGCCAAGCTGTTCTGCAAGCTCCTTTTCAGTTTGCGTAGAGTTTATATCCAGCAGTGCTTGCAATTCGTCCGTTTCAATCTTTTCAGGGCGTCCAGCACGCGACT
>Ga0157363_1001133_pt1 | contig 21755 bp, 6 predicted proteins | sample AttsexASBM1_FD_111477 | JGI IMG/M metagenome (GOLD analysis project Ga0157363, IMG submission 111477) | Fungus gardens microbial communities from leaf cutter ant in Ribeirão Preto, State of São Paulo, Brazil - Atta sexdens ASBM1 | ecosystem: Host-associated > Fungi > Mycelium > Unclassified ... | reverse complement strand
ATGAGTTGATCAAAAAATACAAGAAAAAATGTACATAAGAAAGATTTCATCGTTTAAAGATTAAGAAAAATCCAGTAATTTTACCTAACCTCCTTTAAATCTACATTTTAGGAATTAAGTCAGAATAAAATAAACCAGATAGATTAGTTAAATATAAAAGAGAAGAGAGAGAGAGGGGGGGGGGAGCCAAGAAATGAACAATAATTAATGTTTTATGAAAATATTAAATGAAAATGATACGCGTGTATAAAGCAAAAAAAAAAATAAAAGACCGAGACCCTACGCACAACAGAAGAAAAAAGGAATTAAGGATAGAAGGAATAAAAAGGAATAAAAAGAGTAAACGATTTTAAACTATCAGAAATCGGATACATCGGAATACATGGTTTCTGATAGATTGAAATCGTTTATTCTTTATTCCTAATGCCTGTATTCATCTGTAGATACTGCACGAATTATTTCATTGACTGCTGAGCATCTAAAGATAAATTTAAGGAAGCCTTAAATTAAGGCCTGACTATGAATATGGGCATAATTCCTTATTCCTTCTGTTGTGCGTAGGGCTTTGATCTTTTAACATTGTTTTTTGCTTTATATACGAGCATCATTTTCATTTAATATTTTCAACATAAAACATTAATTATTTATGAAAATAATAATTAGAACAATACAATTGTCCGTATTCATAGATTAGACTTTATAGATTTAAGACTTAAATTTATCTTTAGATGCTCAGCAGCCAATGAAACAATTCATACAGTATCTGAAGTTAAATTTAAAGAAGCCTTAAATATAAGATCTGACTATGAATACGCAAATATTTTATAGATAAATTTGAAAAATCAAATGATCAATCCGCGTCAGTTCGAAATCTGTCCTTTTGTCGAATAGACAAATGCAACGACCAATCCATTTAATCGACACTCACGAATAGTCAATCAGCGAGCAGCACATAGTGATCTCTAAAATGAATCAAGACCCTCCCCCCAAAAATGCGAAGGAATAATGATAAGATGATTTTAACCTATCAGAAACTATATATTCCAATGTATCTGATTTTTGATAGGTTGAAATCGTGTTATTTTCTATCGCTATTCCTTCGTATGATGTCCGGGGCTTTGGACGTCGACCGGCCATCTCAGTACAGCTAGTACGCATCGACATAATCGAATCATCGAGTATTCGAGTCTCTCGCCAACATTCGACGTGGAAGTCATTGGAGGATCGTCCGTCATTCGCCCCGGGCGAGAATCTATAGTCGATAACGGCACGCACACGTATTAGGACGCGCCGGTGTTACGTCTCGCGTCGTGGCGGTGCAAATGCGCGCGCCAGGCGAGTACGAGCCAGTCCGCGAACATCGGGCCAGTCAGTCAGTGGCAGGAAAAAATGGCGGATGTCGACTTGAATATCGACAACTTGATACAGAGATTGTTGGAAGGTACGTGATTGCGACGGGACAGCCGACGTGTTGAAATATGCGTGTACGACGCGCGTCGTTTTGTCGCCGCACGCGTGTCGCCGTGTACGTCGCGAGCGTGTTTCGTCCGCGCGCGATCGACGGAAATTTACTGCGGCGCAGCCGGGACCCGCACCCGGGTATAGACGCGACGCAACGCGATGCGCGAGTCAAATCGAATGCTCGAACTTGTCACAATTGAAACGCGACGCGCTCATGTCCCACGTTCCCGTGCGTCGAATGCACGTATGCTTCAACTCGTTTTCGCAATCATCGCACGACAGTCCCGAACCACGCGGCCCTCTTTTTCGCTCCGTCTCCCTCGCTCTCCGAGAGTGCGTATCGCGCGGGAGCTGTGACGCGGTATTCCGATCGCGCGTCCTTCGTGTCACCGCGCGCGACTTCCCGATCGAGCCGATCAAGAGATGCAGGGTGGATATCGATCTTGCCCGTCAAACTTTCGCGGTCATCGCCGTTGCGATAAATAAATGAAAAAAAAAATTCATGAGACCATTCGATATTCCTCTCTTTTCCTCTTCCTCTTTCGATCTCGTTCCGAGCTATATCTATTTTCCCATCTCTCTCTCTTGTCTCTCTTCCTCTCTTTCTCTCTCTTTATCCATCCCTCTATCTCACTGTCTTGGTCGCGTTCGTTTTCTCACTCTACGATATAACTCCATCTACTTCTCGCGACTTAAAGAGCCCACCCCCTCCCTCCGCGCAAACCGCCACCGCATCACCCCCTTCGCCCTGCGCCGCGCGATCTTTTATCCCTCCGTTCTCTTTAGCCGCAGAAAAAAAGAAGAAACAATCTCTCTCTTTTTGTTTGTTCTCTCTCTCATGCTACGCGAATGCGGGAACCCCCTTGTGCGGTAAAGTATACCACACGCAGAAAGACCAGGTTCAGAAGAAAGCCAAGCTAAAAGATATTTTCTCGTCGGACTTTGTCGGTACGCAGCTACTACACAACAATAACCAGCCACCATCACCACTATCATTACAGCAACAACAGGAAACAACAAACTCCTCCACATAGAATTATCCTGCATTCTCTAAATTCTTTAGAGTCGAATCTCTCTAAATAGATGAAAATTGAGCCAGTTTTGAAAAAGAATGGCTGAGTTTTCAATCTTTAACTCTTACTACAGGCGATTGAATTATTCTTGTTCTGTATTTTTCTTCTAAAAACTAAGATCAAATAATTTATTATAACACACATTTATACATAATTTTTTAAATATCATAATCTTGCGAATACTTTTTAAAGATATCAAAATATATTAAAAAGTTAAAGTATATTAAGAAATATTTAATAATTTTTATTAAAGTAATGAAAATTAATCTGGGACATAAATGACCCATTATGTCATAATAAGGACTGAATCGTATGTATTAAGGATTAAGAGTGAGATTTCACTCTTCAGAATAAGATTTATTCTAAAAATTTTATGGTGAATTCGGTCACTTGTACTAAACTAATGGGCACAAAAAGATTGTTTTGCATAAAGTATCTAAATGCAATGGCATAATCAACTTTGACAATGAGATTTTATATATATATATATTCTGTTAAATAATGTATTAGTATTATTGAATATTTAATTATTTAAAATATTAAATTTTTAATACGTACTAATCTAGTATAATGCAAGTGTTAGAATTCGCTATTAAAGAGTTTGTTCGATCGAGCTTCCCTGACTTTTGTATTTTGTTATTGTTCCGCGGCCTTATAGCATGTAAACGTCTGCTTACTTGGTGTCGCGGGTTATCTCTAAGTGTGGCTTCCATATTACAATTGCATATTGTTAAGTACGAGATAAGAATAAGGAAATGCATTCTTATAGTTTAAAGTCATTATCATGTTTGTCTTTACATCGATTTCTGTTTTCCATTTACATGACTTTTTTTAACGATCGACTTGATCAGCTGGAAAATGATAACCGATAAAAGCGGTTATCAGCAGAAGTTGATGAAGAAGCGATGCATTCAATATAATGATCGCGTCAGCAGAATGTTTATTTTCCATTGTTGGAAGTTTTCTTCGCGCTGATTGGGTTATATTTTTAAATCTGGAGTCCTATCTCAACAAAGAAAACTTCCAACAATTGCAAAATAAACATTCTGTCTTATGCAGCCATTGTCTCGAGCAACTCAGAAATATATTAATTAAATAACGGTACAATTTGTTTAGATAAACGTAAAAAATAAATTGATTTACAATTTTATATTCTCTCTGACTGAAAATTGAGCCACTCTTTTTCAAGACTTTAATTTTTCTTTCTTTAAAGTGAGATTTCTATTCATCTAAAAAAATTTAGAGAGTAATAATTACGTCAAATGTATAACATTTAATTTCACTATATGAAAAATCATTCTTGCGTGTAATTTGATAAATAGAAGTTGGTCTATTTTTCTTTCTATATTGAAACTAAAACAAAATCAGGCAGACTCGAGTCACCAACACATGCTGACACAAATTAAATGGAAAGCAGAGTCGACTCTATAGAAGTCCACTTATTGTGATAAGTGAAAAGCAATTTATGTTTAGGCGTTGCGTTTTAAAGCTGCAATAATATTAAAGTTCTCGTAGAAACGAATAGATCGTAGTGTCTTAAAAGTTATTATTTTAATGTAAAAAGGATATGAGGATAGTTCAAGTGACATTCAAGTAGCCACGTTTAGCGTTAGACCACGCGCTGCAGATTACGGGCTGTTGCCTCTCATTGTCGCGTGCTTGCTCGCTCGATTCCTCCTTTTTCCTCTCTTCTTTTTTGATTTTTTTGTTTTCCAAGTAAAGGAGAACTGACCCCTATACGCGGGATCTAAATGTGATCCTTTTTGCTTGCTCTTCGGTCGTCGATCCTATTGAAGCCTCCCTTAGACTTCAGACAGCTACACGCTCTTACTCAAAGACAAATATCTATATAATCTTATTTGGAATATAAGTATCCACACAAGCGCTTCTCGAACCACTCGAAGTTATTTCTGGATCTGTCGATGCACTTAGCCTATCGTTTAAGATTTATCACTTTCTTCCTTTTGCACTCGTAGCCTTCTCGTTTGAAATGTTTTATCTACGTAAAAATGGAGCAACAATGGCTGCAGATGTTAGATGCTTAAATGTTAGAGCACGCTGAATACAATAAATGTTTTTGTGCAATCCGTAATTTGTAGCAAAATTATACTTCCTTCCCTCGCACTATTATTTGAATATAATACTTTTTTTTTCTCTTTTACTTTTATTTCCTTTAAAATGCAAAATCTTAAAATTATAAACGTATTTGAAAATCGTAATTTTAAATTATTATGGATATAGATGCAGGTTTTGTTGTTAGCTTAAATAATCTTTGATTGAAACGAATATCTTATCAGCGTAATTTATCATTATCTGTGTAAGCGCATATCAATTGTGTTTTATGATGTAATGCCATTATTGTTTAGATTAACACTTAATTTAACATATCTAATATTAATTAGTTTTAATGGTTGAGTTAATGCATTTGTGATTGGAGAAAACATTGGAGATACGTATTTAAAATGTGTATCTCACGACATTTAAGGCAAATATTTAATAGCCGTATCATATTTAACGTAATATATATTATGGAACGATATTTTATAAGCGAAGAAAGCAATTTTAATTATATTGCATTGTATGTATACTTGATGTTATTTACAGTTCGAAAGCAATTATTAACTTCGGGGAACATATTCCTGAGCTTTCATTAATATCAACTCTACTCATAAGATTTCAATTTAACGTGACAACAACGAATTATTTTTAACTACTTCAGGGACAAATTATTTTAAATTCTTAGTGTTTCATGGTGAAGTTCATCTTAGGCGCATGCGTGATTTATAATTGTGATACTGGTAACATGGAAATTTTATCAATTTTGTGATTTAAAAAAAATTTATTATTACGGTTTATTATTATGTTTGAATTTGTTTAGATTATCACATGTGATAGAGTTAATTTAATGCTGAAAATTTAGTGTAATGAGTACATTCACGTCGCATGTCCCTGAAGCGATATAAAGTTCGCACTCCAGAGTCATCGTTAACCAGACCTTACAATTATTTTTAACCTCTTCAGGGACAAGTTATTTCTGATTTATCATATATTTTCTCTATATATTCTCTCTACCTTGTAGGATCGATTTTATTTATTTATATAAAGTTATTGAAATTTTACATTGAAAAGAAGGCTGACAGAGCTATAAAGAAATCCTCCAAAAATTAAATTCTAGTAGTATCCATTTTAAGGACAGGATCCATTTTAAGAATAAATTTTGGGACGTATATAAATATCGAGCTTTTCTTGTAATTAAATTTTTACATAAATTCATAAATTATTAATTCGAGCCATCGTACGCGACAAGATGTTCGCATTGTCTATAAGGGATTAGATCCCCGAAGAAATCTGTTTTCATTTTGGCTTATTTTAAACACTTATTTTAAGCATTCGATGACTACGCGGTGGTGTAATGTGACATTTCCAGCATTTCGTCTGGATATGCCTGACATGTAATAGCAAAATGACAATAGCTTCTCTGTCGGGTAATGGAATTTCTGCATCTTCGCTCTATAGTCGCCGTGACCTTGCTAATGTGCAATTTTCCGATAGCCAGTATCAGACTAGTTCAGCCGCACCGTGAATTCCCTTTTATGCCTATAAATAACGATTCGACGACACATCCATAGCGTCATAAAGAGAGATGATCTGCACTGGATGTTGATTAAATCACCTGTTCCTTTTGCCTTCGCTTATTAACGCTTTAAATGTCGAATGACGTCATCTAAAGATATTCGGCACTTTTATCAAATGTTGAAGACTAAATGCGCTAGTGAATTTATTTACTGTACTACGTGTATATGTCGTGAGAATACGTAGATCTGATATAATTTAACTTTTTTTTTTTTTTTACTGAACTAAATTATTTTTGTCGCATTTTAAATATAAAAGTTTAATGTTGCTATGAAAAAAAATACAGTATTTAAATTCAGATAAATTCTTTAAAATCAACGGTTGTTTGCAGGAAATCATCGTTTTAACTTATAATTGTACAAACAATTAATATTTTTACTAATTTAATTAATAAATATATTAATTGTTTACTAATTTAATTAGAAAGAATACAGTCGTGTTATTTCATACGGTTGTAGAGATATGCATGGATCTATTCACTGATGCATTTACTTTACGTGGCATTGTGATCGTGTGAAATTAAGCTAGGCTAGAAATTAGGAATTTGAGGGAAATTGAATCACCCAGAGCGTTATAGATCCAGTTATGATCCAGAATCCAATAGTTGAGTGGTACCATAACTTTAAGTTTCCATAATGTTGAATCGTATAATCCGTGTCGAAAATAGCTCTCTTTCTCCCTTTCTCTCTCATCGAGAGAGAAGCTCGCACACTCCCGAGACATATCCATTATCCAACGAGCTTATCAGTAATTTCACGCCTTTAACGCTATTATAATCGATGCGATATACCACCGTAGACCACGCCGGAAGTACCGTGATTGTACCCATGTGCAAAGTGCTCGAGAATAGGCAAAGATGATCTGGCCTCACCGTAATCTGTAATCGTGTATCACCCCTATTTATTGAGACGGCTAATACCGGCAGAACTTTAATCATCTTCCATGCCCCAAAGTAGAGTTATGCTCGGTGTACCTGTAAGAAGGAGTATCATAACCATCCCTCATTAGTGCGGTGGACAGAAATGGGGAATGCCTCATTAAGTGTTATCGATTCGACTGCACCGGTGTTAGTAACAAGAATGTCGATACAGCCGACCGTGTTTCTCTATTGTTCTCTACTCGACGTGAATCGAAGAATTGCATAACCGTGCGTAACGACGTACGGTGAGTCGAAGGCAACGGGTACTCGAAAGCAACGAATCTCAATAGAGACTCGTGGTAAATTGACGGGATAATGATGTATTATTGACATATCACGCTCGAGTAATTCCAGAAGCAATACGTGCATAACGGTATAAGTAATGTGATATAAGTATGGCGTTAATTATACATGACAATGGCATTATTGATTTTTTTTCCAGAGATAGACTGCCTATTCTTACGTTATAGATAGACTCTTATCTTGAAGTAAAAGCTTTTAAGATGAGATTGAAATTAGCTGTAAATTCGTGTTGGCAATAAATGTAACAAGTTCGTGCTTTTATTTATTTTACTATCATTTTTCTGAACAAGTACCTAACAGAGTAATTCACCGCACTAATGAAGGATCGTTGCAATCTTGAATAAAATAATATAATTAACCGCCAACATTTCTGGGTATACAGTCAGAGGATGTCGACCGGGCAAGACCGTTATCATGACGGAGGCCGAAGTACGTGGCCTCTGTCTGAAGTCGCGAGAAATTTTCCTGCAACAGCCGATCCTATTGGAATTGGAGGCCCCGCTTAAGATCTGCGGCGACATACACGGCCAATATACCGACCTGCTGCGGCTCTTTGAGTACGGCGGCTTTCCGCCCGAGGCGAACTATCTGTTCCTGGGCGATTACGTTGACCGAGGGAAGCAATCCTTGGAGACGATATGCTTACTGTTGGCATACAAAATCAAATATCCAGAGAACTTTTTCCTGCTGCGCGGCAATCACGAATGCGCCAGCATAAACAGGATATACGGCTTTTACGACGAGTGCAAGCGGCGATATAACATCAAGCTTTGGAAGACTTTCACAGACTGCTTTAACTGCTTGCCGATCGCTGCGATTATCGATGAAAAAATCTTCTGTTGCCATGGCGGGCTCAGTCCTGATCTGCAGGTGACTAAAGAGATTCTTTAATTCTTTTCTCTAATAAGTTTCGTATAAAAAGAAACTTATTCGATTAGGTAAAAGTGCAATAAATATATTCTTACTTTATCTTGTTTAGGGAATGGAGCAAATCAGAAGAATCATGCGTCCAACTGATGTACCTGATACCGGTCTCCTTTGTGATCTTTTATGGTCCGATCCTGATAAAGATGTTCAGGTGAGATGCTTTTATATGAGCAAATCTCAACGCACTAATTAGATTAATATAGTAAGGATTTCTCTAATCGCATATTAATGTTCTAGGGTTGGGGTGAAAACGATAGAGGAGTCTCATTCACATTCGGTCCAGACGTCGTGTCGAAGTTCTTGAATCGTCACGATATGGATCTCATATGCAGGGCGCATCAAGTGGTCGAGGATGGCTACGAATTCTTCGCCAAGCGACAACTCGTCACACTTTTTTCTGCGCCAAATTACTGTGGCGAATTTGATAATGCCGGCGGAATGATGAGTGTTGACGAAACGTTGATGTGCAGTTTTCAGGTAATTGACGAGAGAATTTTCCTTTCATTTCTCTTTAATGTCATTGATGCAATATCCAAGTTTATCGCGCCATGTCTCGCATCTTTTTGTAGATCTTGAAACCATCAGAGAAGAAAGCAAAATACCAATATGGAGGAATGAACACGGGTCAAACAGGTAGACCATCTACACCACAAAGGAATCCAGCGAAAAAGAAATGACAGCCTTCAACCGAATCTGCACAACAAACGCGATTATCCTTAATGGAGGCTATCATGCTAGGTAAATCTGCTTTATGCTTGTCAAAGCTTACTTAATCACACTAGCTGACCACTTATGTGCATTATTACGAGTCTATTTCCCACGATTATCAGTTGAATAGAAAAAGAGAAAAAAAACAGAAAAAAAGAAAGAAACGAAAAGAAAGCGGAAGGAAGCGAAATGTAGAACGTTGCTCGATATATTTAAGTTTGTACAATGATTCACCGATGATTTAGATGTAATACTTAGCATGCGACGTTTCCAACACATGTACACGCACTTCGAGGCAAACACGATTTAAGAATGAACTTAATTTATAATTCAAAGACATTAATGGAATTACTCGGACACATGGGCTTGCGAAAATTCTTAGTGCTTTATAGTCGATGCGCTTGTCGAAAACGTCGAGTTTCTCGGTGCTGCTGTGTATCTGATCTAGCCTTTGATTTTCATGTGTTTCAGCACGAAGACGCCGAGATACAGAATTAACCTAATCTGATAAACATAAATCTAAAAAAAGTGTAAGATTTACTTCTCTTTCAATTGCATTTTAACATGATAAGAAATATAAATAATTCGCGGTGAATCAAGTTTCGATTATCATCGTACTTGACGAAAGGATTGCTCTCAGAATTTTACAGCAATTATGGCAATTATCTACCATAAATGAAGTGATCCCTTGTGTAAAGCTAGTGCTCTTTAAAAAGCATTTCATCATTCTCATTTGTATTTATTGCTTCCACTGTTGATGTTGAGTGTAATTATGAGACTCGCTGTTATTATATATTATTATTATTTTTATTTTTAATAGTATTTTTATCATTGCTTTTAGCAGCTAATTTAAATATCATTTCGAGAGATGCGCGTGTATATAGATAGATAGAGATATATATATATATATATATATATATACATATATATATATTTTTGACCATTTATTTTTTCTCTTAAACCATTACCCATTACAAATTTAATTATATCATGTGCAGTATTCCGAGCGTGATAGCGACTGCACGTTCCAGAGATATGTCGTAGATGAATTAGGTTGTTTATTCTCGGGCGATAAATCCGGAGAGAAACACAGAGAGCTAGTATTTTTAAGATAAATATACTTACGCCTTTATTCGAAAGATACTAGAAGGAGGGAAATCATGAAGAAGAGAAAAATGAGGACATGTCGCATGTATACAGAATTTAGATGCAGAATTTCAGCTTTTTATTCTCGCGATGGAAGCAAACATGAATGCAAATATGCATTGTTATCGATTTATTTATGGAAGATTTATCGCATATTGTAAAGATTATTTCAAATTGCGCGAACATTTCGTTAGTGACAGGCGGATCTTGTATATTTAGATTTTGATGAGTTGAAATTTTGCACTTGTTATATATGTTTACGTTATTTAGATATAAGGAATATTCATGTGATAGAATAAAGCTTATTAATTTTTGAACAGGAAAATCTTCGACAGCACATCGCATTTAAACGTTTGGTGCATTTATTTAAACATTTATAGAATATGTTTATCCAGTTTTTCGTTTTCTTTTTTTTTTTATTAAACTCAAATTCCATGTAATTTGTATTCATTACTGTTGAAATCGCAGTAATACGATTGTCTTGTGGACTTCAAAATAATGCATTATATAACGTTTCCTTGTTGCGCTTTTGTTCTATAAGTGATGTTATATTATTATTTGCGATCATCTGCGCAATAAAAGTCACTTCTATCGGAAAGTGCGTTTCGACTTTCTAATTTCTAAGAATATTATTCTGATTTCGAAAAATATTATTAAAATACTATTGCATTATGAAATTTGCAGAGAAGTCTTATAAATCACATTATGTACGAAGAAGAAAATTTGCATTTCCGGAAGCAACAACAATTAAATAATGACATTTGAGAGATTATAATCATAGCGAAGATTTTTGTTCTCTAATAATGCGCAAATGTGTTTTCTAGGGATTTAATATTTACTTGGCAAAATATTTATGAATACTACACCAATAAACATGATGTATACGTCGAAATTTACAAGATATCGATAAAATGCGTTTGTCACCGATTAAATATAGACTGATGATTAATGAGATTGTATCGTGCGAATTATTATGATTGCGAAGACGATTTGGAAATACGAAGACCGTACATCAAAACTCATCCAGAAGCAGAAATCAATCAAACGTAACGGGCCTTTTCGTGGCAACGACGCCACAATTGGTTCTCACATTATTATGCTATATTTTACTCAATGTTGTTCATTATTTGATTTAACGTTGGATAGCGCTTGATAAAGTATTTATTATTCGATGTACGATGAGAGAGATGCAGTGCAAATTTTTGTTTTAGAATTGGAGCCGACGAAACGAAAGATGTCCTTTCCATCCTTCCTTCCCTGCGTTTCTCCCCTAGTCCCCCAAAAAAGAAACGCAAGATTAATTATGTCAAAGGAGTGGTTGTGATTCCTTGATATATGCGTTCTTTTCGTCCGAGATTCATATATTATATACAGATATTATATTTGTAAAAGGTTGACCGGTCGCGATTCGACGATATTTTACTAAATAAATAATAAAATGAAAGGCACTCTTATGGGAGGAGCTTGTGACTATCGTGGATTGTTACATCGTTCGAATCGCCGATAACGGAACACGCTATGCAATGGCATCCTAGAGATGTAAAACTTTCAGATAATAAATATGCATATTGTTGTACAAACCTTTCTTTCAGTTTATTCTTCCCTGGTTCTTTAGTAAGAAGAAACCTTTTGCGTAGCAAGTTGATTTTTAAATATGTACAATATATACGGTGACCATATATCTTTTATTGTAAAGAGTTCTTTATTTTAGATAAATGTCCTTTAAATTTATTTGTTTCTTTAAAATTCAATTTTGTCCTTTATTTTGATATTACGAGAAATTCTTTTCTAACGTCTAATGTCTATAATATTATATCAATGAGCAAATTTTTACGGAAAATACTTTACAGTTTTATGCATATAAATATAATTTGTTTTTGTTAATTATATTTCTTAATTTTTTAAATTAAATCTATTCAAACTAGAGTGTGACTTGTTTTCATTTTTTATTTCGAACTTTTTATTACTTCAGATTAAGGGTTTGTTCCAATATAGTTGAACCAGTTTCAAACTATCAGAAAACTGCGCATTATCGTAATTTGATTATACTGTGCCATAAAATTTTATAATGCGCAGATTCTTATCTCTCAGTCACAAACTAGTTTGAAAATATATAGAAACAGCCCTAAAATTTTCAAATTTGTCCTTTATTTTCTTTAAAAAAATATGATTACCGTAACAATATAATATACATATATATTTTTTTTCTTGGTAATACTTGATGTTTTTTCTCGCTGTATATATGTATTTTTCTAAGAAGATGTTAAACTTTTTGATGCCAAAATTATTAAAGATCTAAAAATTTTTTACACAGATATTACATTACTAATTTAGAAATATACTTTCAAATTGTTATTAAATCGAATATATATTTTAACTTGTCGAAATTAATAATGAATTATAAATTGTCATAGTTTTATAATTATTCCTGGAAGGAAAATAAGATTGGATAAACTGACCGATAATAACAGATTCTATAATAAAATTTTGGCAGTGTTTATTTTATTTCAGATTATGGATGAAAGGTACAATAAATCATATGATATGGGAAAAATTAATAAATAAATAAAATTTCGTGAAAATATACACTATGATAGAGACCTCAAAATTCTTTCGGGACATGATGTAATTTTTCTTTCTTTTTTTGGTTGACCTTTTTCAGGTACTATTTTGTTCTTTTTTCGTCGTTTTTTTTGTTTCACGCTTTCCGTGTGGCACAGGCAGTCATCAGTGAGCGTGAGCTGCAAAAAGAAGAATGTTGATCAAATATAAAAAGATGGAATGACAATCACGTGCACTTATGGAAAAATATTTAAATGAGAAAGATAATATTTGAGAAATCACAAATCATTGTCGCAATACGAGATAAGCTCAATTCTTGATTTATATGTATTATTTTTCCATAAGATCTTATTTCGAGATTTCGACTGGAGGAAATATACAAACTAAAATGATATGCGACATTAAGATCAATGCAAGATTTTTAGAAATCGAAAATTTGACATTTGCCATGCTTCAATTAATCTTTAAATTATACATGCATTATACATTCTCCTGTAGAAATCTTCAGAAAATTTAGCAGAATGATTTCATAGAACTTTTATACAATGTACAAACATTAAAAAACTCAGGTTTTTACACGTCCTCGTATGCGGTGTAATGTTTCAACTATTCTGGTGGCAGTTAGTCATTTATAAATATCGTATAAACACATTAAGATACTACATTAATATTAATTGCTAAATATGAATCTAAATTCAATCACAGCAAACTAATCTGGCAAATTATAATTCAAACTATTCTACATGACATTTAATATATTAGCTATATCTACTATGTCGAACAGAAATATTACACCGTGGACGAGGCCCCCTAGTACTCATCTGGGGGTATTCGGACATAAGTATTTGATACACAAATGTCTCTCACCGGAAAAACTCAAAATACATATATACACATTAGTCAACTGAAAATATACGTACATGAAAAAAGTAAAATAATAGTTCGTAAAATATACACTGAGAGAAAAATATACTAAATTTTAATAAATAATTGTTTGAATATAGTACTAATACAACATTTATTTACGAAAAATAAATATTTGTTAAATAAAATATAATAATAGATAAATCAAATTAATAGTTTTTGTACCAAATAAATATATATTTACATTTAATAAATGTTCAATTGGTACTATATTCGAATAAATATTTATTAAAATTTAGTACATTTTTTTCTTAGTGTAGGCTCTCAAATCATGTACAGACCGTCGTGATAGATGTTGATTGTAAAACAACTTTATGATTAGATGATTATGCTACCGATTATGTGAGGAATTAGGATGATGTTTCGTTAACAAAACCCTTCGGCTACGACGCTTCTGGACTGCCGTTCCTGTCTTCGAGGACAGCCAAGAACGATTCATCTTTATGCTAAACATCGATCCCATAAGCGGTGAGTGCTATATGATTTGCGAATGCTAATAATCGCGAGTGACACGTTGATTTTAACACTAGAAGATATATTAGCTTCCGTTATGTTATGTGTCATATTGGTTTTCTTATATTTTTATTTTAATAGCAAGAGTAGCAATAAATAAATTCATAAAATTAATAATAGATATGCGAATACTTATTTCTTTCATCGATAGCACATACTGAATTGAATGAATTTTTAATAAAAAAAATTTCTAGCTATTTGAAAAAGTAGATCTGTTTGTGTTGTTTGTACTTTTTGCACTTAGTATCTTTGCTTTCTCTCTTTTTAATATTCAAATTTATATATTTATCTCATTTTAAGTGCAAATTTTGAGGATTTCAAACAACGCAAACAGATTTAATGTTTAACAAATTATAATTACTTCGGTACTGAGAAGTAAACTTAACCGTAGCTATACACACTTTTTTTTATTCTTGATATACACACTCAGATTTCTGAGATTCTATTGTATATTTGTTACCGTAATTTCCATAAAATGGACATATTTATAATTAATTTTTGTTTAATTGATGAGAATTGATTAAGTCCATTGTATTTAAAAGTCGATAGAATTAAGGAACTTCGAGATATATAAGTTCAAAGAAAAAGAAGAATTCAGAAACAAAAATCTCGATTTAGCAATCTCAATTGCATTGGGGTTTCTAAGATCTCAGTGTGTCATAGCTAGGATTAAAACTCTTCTAGTGTTAACAAATAAATGTGGCGAATGTATGTCATGCAGCGATCTTAATTTGCATCATAACAGAGATTTTTTTTTAATCACTGTACAAACAACTATTTCACCACTGAGACAGACAGATATTATCGGGCACATACCGCGTGTTCGAGATTCTGTCAGCGATTCCTCAGCCGGAGTAATGGCTCGGTAATTAATAGTTACCACAAGGATTAGAGAACATTCTTAAGATGCATTCTGAGGAAAACATTTGGGAAAAATAGTCGAGTTAATATACACGAGTGTAATCGGGATTACGCGAGAGGAGGAACGCATTTCTTGATAGGACTATTGATACAATAAAGATTTACAAAAATGAACAAACACGCGTGGTAGCCCAAGGGTTAAAAGGCCCGAATTCTTTCTTATTCAAACCGTCGTAACACGGGCCTATTAACGATATATAATATACGCTGATCACTTATTTGTTATGTTCTACTTGCATGTTAATTAGCCAGTGTAATACGCTTTAATGTAGCGCAAACGAGGATCGTTTTTTGGAGTGTATCGTGTTGCCACTATCCCCGCCGATTCTGATTGAGATTATTGATTGTTTGACTTATTAAACGAGTAAATAGGGTGTGAGGGATTCAACACTTCGACCACTTTAATCTCTTATCGCTCACTTTTTTTGCTTAATACGTGGTACGTTTATTATACCACGGGCTGGTAAAGTGAAATCGTGGAACTGGCTGCGAATAATAGTAGTATAACGCTCCTGAAATGATAGACATTCGTTTGCTGTAGCATCGGTTTCATTATATTAAATCTGCATCGGATATTCTCGGTTTCAAGTCGATAGAGTCGAGTCGATAGAGTCGATAGAGTAGAGTCTGTCGTTAATTACTTGTTTTTGGTGAGATTTCAAACAGGACAAAAATAAGAAAAACGCGTCTAAAAGATGTCTGAAGGATATTTGCAATGTTAAGACACCTTTCGGACTTTTTTTTTGGAGATTTTTTTTGGTACTTGTATGTTATTCAGTTTGTAAAAAAACTATATAATGTTTACCTTCTAAAGAAAAGCAACTACTTGGCTAATTAAGCAAGAATAAAATTTCGCAGTCTGTTGAAAAATGTGGAACGCGTTCAAAAAACAAAGTTGCCCGAAATGTCGACTTCGCCAGTTTTTGGCACCAACTGTTCTCAATTTTACAGTTCGACGAAGCTGATGGCACGGCTTTATGCCTGTGCCAAAATCACTAGCAATACAACCGATGTGCCAAATATCTCCATATGGTCGCGACGGTTTATATTTTTGATCGAGGTGACAAGTGAAAGAATATTCTGACCTGTTTTCCGACGTCTCGACTGGCGATGACTTCTATCACTTAATTCATGCTCGAACCATCTGACTCAATTTTTGAGAGAATTTATTACATATATACTATATGTCTATATATATGTATATATATCGATAATGATTTTTAAATGGCGATCGCCATCATTTTTTAATTTTTTAAACTCTATTTAAATTTTATACATTCAATCGTTTGCATTTATTCGTTTTGCGTTGAAAAAAAATTTTATACTTTTCACGAATTTTAGAAGAAAATTTATTGATCCTGTAATTAAAGTATAATCGAAAGAAAAGTTTTCGCCAGTAGAAACGCTTTCCTAAATGTCTAATGACTTTGATAAGTATGAAAAATTATCAAAATCCATACCGAAATTATGCTATTCTACTGGTAAAAAGATAGACGGCTGACAATGAGTATGAGTTCCAATAGCTCACGTATATTACGAAAACGAATGAAAACGAAAAACACTTCCTGTGCGAAAAATATCTCGTCTTCGTAAGACTGTGTTTAAACTGTAATTTAATAATGCATGTTAAAAAGTGCATGTTTTAAAAAAGTGCATTATATTCTAGACTACTATACTTTACTATTTGATGAAAATTGTACAAAATTTTCGAAAAGTTGAGAAATTATAATATTCTAGCTTTTTTGCATCTATAATAATATTATAATAGTATTTTTTCTCATTTTGCGATAGTAGTCTAGAGATGTGTATTTGCGATTACAAATGTTTTCTTAAAAAAATTAAAAAACAAGTAATCGCAAATACATATATTGCAATTACTGACTACAGATCTATGAAGAAACTGTTTATTAAGAAATTAAATATTTAAATATTTCACATGCATTTTTTAATTTGGTGGAGAATTAAAAGTGTTATTTAACGTGTTATATTTAACATATAACATATTAATAAATATATCGTGGATCTAGCAGAAATTTTGCAATGCTTCGATATCTTTTAATAGTATCTGTAGTCAGTGTTTGTCAACGACCAATGCTACTCACGTCATGTGAACTTGTGCAATCGTCATTTATCATTTACATGTTTGAAATAAAATTATTATTATTATTATTATTATTAAATATAGTTTAATAAATATATTATTATTGATTTATTATTATCTATCTAATAGTTGAGTTGGCATTGATCTTTGATTAGCTTGAAAAAGAATACGAACAATATGTTGCTTAAGTCAAAGGGCTAAGTGAGTCATACATACCGAAAGGCCTGAAAGGATGTCGGCTCCATAGATAGCTACGTTTAATTGGACTGAGGTAACTGTCCCTCAGAAAGAACGGTGTGCGGTATTGAGCGTAACTCGGAATATAGGGCGCGTAGCTTGGGTACCACCATGGGTCCCTAGTAAACGCACTGATAGGTGCCATCGGTGATGGTTCCAGGAGATCGAAGAATGGCTTCTTGCGCAGCAAGATCGACGGACGTAAGAAGTAGTCGTCCAGGAGATTACCTGCGCGTGAGACGAATTTAATTGGAATCAATTGCAGACTGCTTCGCGGATGGCGCTGAGCTCTTGCCGAGGTAGATAGATATTGTTTATAAATATATACTAGTTATGTAATGCTATACACTATGCTGTAAAGCAGCCTTGGTCTTCTCTTGTGAGCTAGAACGAAATATTATTAGCAGTGATTGTTTAGCAAATGTTATCTTTACGATCTATCTAAAGCTGCTAGAATGAGATAATATTTTTATTTGTAGATAAAATTTAAGAAAGAAAAATAAATTTCTTTATTAAAATTTAAATGATTTAAATCTTTAGGCAAGATTATTAAATTCAATAAAATCTTGAGAAATAAAGTTTGTCTTGTTTTTATAAATATTAGGTATGGGAAAAAGCGTGGAGTTTTTTTAATGCCATCTAAAAACGCCACGAACTTTTTCCCACACCTAATTTATATTGTATATATACGCGAAAAATAGAAACCAATTTATTATCACTACTTTTCCGATTTCTCATAGTTCGAGAAGAATAACACAAGAATATAGCAAATTAAGAAAAAATAGAATATTAAATTACCATATTTTGTGGCAATTTAATTTAATTTTTTTTATTTATTAAAATTATATTATTTCATTCCTTTCATGATACAAAAATTTAGAAGAAAATAATTACATATGTTATAATATAATTGTATATAAATATTTTTAATTAAAATAAAAGTAAATTTTATTTTTTAAATAAATATAATTTAATAATTTCTTTTAAGTAAAGCGATTAAGCTATTATACTGACATAGCTTTTTATACAATTAACGTAAAATAGTATTGTTTATTATTAGTAATGTATATAATTAGCCAAATTGCGATACATTTATCGAATTAAAATTCAAATAATATTTTTATAAGATTTTTAAAATGTTTTTTAAGTAGAATTAATCATTGTTGATTAATATAAATTCTAAATAATTAAATTAAATATTTTGAGCACTGCTATAATTTGTATGTTACAGAGAACCGTTGAATTAAATAATATTTTTGCGAATGTTGTGTAAGTACAATGAACTCTAATCTGACAGGAGGAGAAGGCTTAGAAGGCATCAGGCGAAACAAAATCTTAGGGTAAGTTATTTATATATATTATATATATTTATATATATTATATATATTTATATATATTTTATATATATTATTTGTTATTTTAATTGATTATTTCTTTATTTTTCAATTTTATATTCAGATTTAAATTAAAAATTAGAATAAAGAGACTTATTTGTACAATTAGATTTTTCTATTTAATTAAGAAAAGAGATTTTATAAAAATTATATATTCTTATTTCGTATATTTGATCATAAAGTATATAATGTAATATAAAATGTAATGAGTAATACAAAATAATTATTTTTAAAATATAAAAATATTTTGTTAATTTGAACGTTGCTATAATTTTTTCTGTTTGTATGTTATAGATTAATATCGTAATTACAGCTTCACTGTTGCGCATCATGTCGGTGAGTCAAAAATTAATTTTTAGGTTAAAGTAGTGATCAGCAAAAATTGTATTAGTTACATGAAAGATATAATAAGTTATAAACATAAGAATATTATACAAATAAATTTAATGTCTCACAAATTGCTTTGGATGGACTAAAAAATTAAGATAAATTATTTATTTATTGCAATATAGATAATAATTAGGTTCTTATTCATCAAAAATTTAAATTAAAAAAAAAATCTTTTTTGACAATTATATACAATATAATAATTATCTTACGCTATAATCTATAATAAATTATTTGAATGCAGATATCTCGAATGAACAGGAAAGAAAGAAAGGTTGCAGAAATTTATCGAAGGGAAATTAAATAACTAAGGAATTAAACTAAGCGCACGCGGTTCGGGAACATCATGTAAAGTATCGCGATTATATTATGAATTATAACAATCGGAAATACCGTACAAAGTATCGCGCGATAATAATTGTTTGCATTTTCGCAAATATTGTTTGTGCGACAAACCCTGAGCTAAGAAGAGGAGGAGACCTAGGAGACATCGTGTGACAATTAAGTTATTTATTTTTTTATATATTATTTGTTTATTGTTATTTTAATTGTCTTTATTTCTTTATTTTTTTTTCAATGTTCAAAATTGGATTAAAATAAACATTATAATAAACAGACTTTTCCTTGTAAAATTATAAAATCTTACACTAAAGAGAGAGATTTTATAAAAATTATATAATTATTTTAAATATTTACTTAAAGTATGAATATAAAATTTAACGAGCAAAATAATTATTTTTTTTACAATAATATTAGTTTTTTTTTTAGCGCTGTTATAAGTTTTTCGTATATTTAGATATAGATTAACACATATAATCACATTATAATTCCGCTACTGTGCATCACATCGATAAGTCAAATTAATTTTTAAATTGAAGTAATGAATCCAAGAAAATTATGTTAAATATACATAAGATGTGAATGTAGTAAATTAGGAATGATACACTAAGAGAAAAATGTACTTAATTTTAAGAACTAATTAATAATATGACATTTATTCGACGTAAAATAAATATTTGCTAAATAGAATATAATAGATCTGAATGCTGTACAAATGATATATTTAGTATAATATTAAGAAAAAACGTGTGCAATTTAGAAATTAAATATTATATTTCTCTTTATACTCACCGTGAATATCGAATAATCGTTTCGTACTGAGAGGTGGGCTTAAGTGACGAGCCAGAAGTGGTGATTTGCTTGGGTAAAGTCTGTCGATGTCCGCCAAGCGGTTCAGATGATCATTCCAAGCCTTCTCAGCATCGAAGGATTTCGCTGTATCGTGTAATTTTGCCATTTGTGAAAATGAAAGCAAGAATCAGCTGATTTACAACTTCGTTCAATCGTTTTTTTTCGACGAATACGTTGCGAACACCTTTCGTGATTGATTGGAATATTAACATTTTTTACAATTTTAAAATAATTTTAATTGTATATAAATTATATAAATTATGTAAATATTTTTGCTAAAACATTTAAAGTTATGTTAGATCAAAATTTATTTAATGCATTCGCTACGTTTCGTCCGTGACAGGAAATATATCGATTAATTTATATAACGTCGAGAATCCGCGAAAATCTCATACTATTTTACTTTTAATATACAAATATTTTGTGTAGATATTTGGTAAATATTGGAATTATTCCGAGAAGTTTACAAAAAATTTATCGGATTTCTCGTCGTTAAATTTACTTGAATAAAATTGGCAAGCGCACAGAGGAATAATGCAATTAATTTCATGAAACTAATAAAATTTTAAGAAATTTTATTAAAATATTAAAACTAAATATAAAAAAATCATTTTAAAACTATCATCACTTTAAATATGTACAATATTTAGAAATTTGTTTATATATTATTATATATGATTAAATATTACTGATTACTAAAAAATCTATAGCATAATATAATAATGCTTATAAATAAATCATAAAGAAATTTTCTATACCATTTTAAAATGCAAAAACAGGATTTTAAATTTGCGTTCAATTTTTTTTCTATTACATTTTTGTTTCTAAATTGAAAATTAATATTTTTTGCAATATTTTTTCTTGTTTTGAAGCGCTGCGGTTTAATGAAACGGACAAAATTTGATAAACATTTTGAGAAATGTCATCGGACAAAATTTAATAGAAGAGTATTTTAAAATAAGCTTTATAAACTTTCAAATACTTTTTAGAAAAAAATAGTATGATGAGTTTTCGCAAAAATGTCGAATTTTTTTGTTGTTTAAAATTTTATTGTTTAAACATTTACTTTATCTTTTAAGATTTTTAACTTTGAAATTAAAGATTAACTGAAAAAAGACCAAAGAGAAAAAATTATTATAATGTGCTAGATTCAAATAAATTTTTTCAAAATTTCTTAAAAACTTTCTTCGATCGTTAATTTTAAAATTAATTTTTATACAATAAAATTTTATATAATAAAAAATTTAATATCTCTGCGAAAAATCAACATATTAATTTTTTTAAAAAGCATTTTAAAATTTAAAAAATCTACTTAAAAATATTTTTCTACATTACATTTTGCCCGATAATGTTTT
>Ga0157363_1001132_pt1 | contig 21756 bp, 9 predicted proteins | sample AttsexASBM1_FD_111477 | JGI IMG/M metagenome (GOLD analysis project Ga0157363, IMG submission 111477) | Fungus gardens microbial communities from leaf cutter ant in Ribeirão Preto, State of São Paulo, Brazil - Atta sexdens ASBM1 | ecosystem: Host-associated > Fungi > Mycelium > Unclassified ... | reverse complement strand
TCTCTGTATTTCTCTCTTATCCTTTTGACTCTTGCTCATCACCTAATATCCACGCATGTACTCGTGTTGCGGAATGCCAATTGAAGCCAAGAGCGTTTTTCCGTAAATTAATTGTCTGGACAACTTCATTTTTTCGATACGGTTCAGTTTAACGAATTAATTAATTAAATCATTCTTGAATATTCAGGACCACATTGACGTGTATATCATAATTCCAAATATTTTAGGCATCGCTAATTAAACAATATCGGATGACATCACTCTTTAATATTGACGTGGAAGACTAAATTTTACATTATGGAAGCATTATTAATATTTCATAAAGACCACAGAATAATGATAATATGTAATACACTTTCCATGTTATTAAGTATTTTAATTGTATATATCATTTTATTTCTTGCCCAAAATTAATTTTACTTTTATACTTGCGCGTGTTGAAAGGAATTTCAAAATTTTAAAATATTTCTCTTTTTATTTCGTCTGTAGTATGAGTTATTTCTAAATTTTTACACAATTTAGAGAAGAATTAAACAAATAAAATTCGAATATAATGTTATACATCCAAAGATGTTATACATATACAGTGTGCGTCTCTGGTCAATATAGCAATACACTTTATGTCAATAACGGTACGTGCTTTTTTGATTACACTCACCACAAAATAGTACATAGAAGAATTAGCGCAGTATTGTACATAGCTATAGATTACATTACACAGAAGTCTCTTGATATGACAATTTGCTTAACACTCTCGACTCGGTGTATATGCGCGATTCAAAATGTAGAAGCGGGCAACGGCCACTCTGTAGCGAGTAGCGGATCATCCGCGGATCGCGCGATATACAGCGGCTCGCAATCAGTACGAATGCTCACGTGGGTGAAGTCAACTATATGTTGAACAATAGCGCGTTGCGGAGACGACGATCCAGTGTAATATCACGTTCTACGATTGTACCGCATCGTTCTTGCATTGTTATCGTCGAGACACGATAATGGCATTGGCGCACAACAACCGATCCTGCGACAGTGTCTCTCTTCCATCGATGCATTCATCGCCGACGCACCGGTGCAGCGTTTCCGGACTCGCCATGTTCGCGATTTACCGCGACGCGGCAATAGCCTTCTCCTCTCCCCACGGTTAACCCAGCTACTCGACGAGCTGGATTTGAGCATCGAGAGACCATCGATATCCATCGGGACATTCTCGACGTCCATGACAGACGCGTGCTCCCCAGCGCGTGACGAACAGCGAGCGTAGCACCGCGATGCACTCTCGTCTTTTGTCTCTTGTGCGACCTAAATTCCTTGTGGCCCTAAAAGTTCGGCTGACGCAGTATGCGGGATGCGGAAGTGGAAATGTTCGTCACGAGGATTGTAAAACAATCGCCTCTTGCGTCCGTGCCGGTTCCCGCATTGCAAATTTCCGTGAGCGTTATTCGCACGCGCGCGATATCGATAAAAATCTAAAAAAATATTTAACATTGCTTTATATTTAAATAGAACGGTTAAACATTTTATTATAACTATTTTGAGAATGCATTTTTGTGACTTTATTTACGATTAAAAAATTTTTTTATCCAAAAACTGAAACATTATCAGACTTTGTATTTTTGTTCGTATTTGTTTGTTTTGCAGTATTGATGCAGATCTAAAAAAATGTTTACGATTCAATGTTATATATATGTATATATAAAAAAAGATATGAAATAATTCAACATTTTAATTACTTTGAGAAAATGAATCACTTTGCGTTTTTTTTTATTGTATTTTTATGATATTAACAATTAGAAAGTTTTTAAAAATTAAAAACATTGAAAAATTATCAAATTTTTTAATATTTTTGTTCGTATTATTTGGAGTGTTAAGAATAATCGTCAGAACTTATGAAAAGATACCGGTGGGAATGGAGATAAAAATTTATTTCTAGTTGCTATGGATCAAAAAAAATTTTTTCGGAGGATTTGCAATTTTTTCAAAGGATTAAAATTGCATCCGTACTCATGAAAATGTATCTATCTTTCTTTCTCTTTCTCTCTCTCTCTCGAAAGGAACCTTAGATTCTTCTCGTCGATGGGCGAAAGGAAATTGACTTGGAAAAATGTTATAAAAAGCGTAACGACTCGTCCTGTCTCTAGCAGGTCTCGCCGCGAGCCAGGAAATTGATTTACCTGCATGTGCAGATTTATCCTCGCCAGGGAAAAATAAATTCCCTCTCTTTTCTCACTCTATATCGACCGCGAACGAGTCCGATGAAACGTTCTTGCACAATCTTCTCGTCTGTCTGCACGTCGACATGTTTTGCGTTAGGTGAACTTATTGCTGTCCTTTCAGTTTTATTCAGTTTACTGAATTATTGTTAGGGTCAGCGTTCCTTTAGCTTGATAAATAAATTACAATGATCATTACATCTAAAGATATTCTTTAACCTTTATTTAAGCGACTTGAAACCGATCAAACCTTTTCTTTATACTTGTATTGCGTGCGATAATCCATAGACTATAATCATGTATTTATATATTCTATCGTGTTTGGAAGTTTATCTTACAAAATGCACGATAATGTTTACTTGTATCATTTCGTTGTTAACATATAATTTTCGCAATGTAATTTTGTAGTCAACGCGTGAGAGAGAAATTATCCGGTATTTTTATGGCACTATATGTTAAGATTTAACGTATAGATTTCAATATGCACGCTTTCCTGTATTCATGTAAAAAAGAAAATAATTATAATTCGTAAACTATACTTACAGGTTTTTTTTACGAAACCGTTTTATCATACAATAACTGATTTGAGTGAAAAAAAAAAAAGAATTTAATATTTGCCCATTCCTCTCGAAATTTTCTTGGGGCGTGAAGGGTTAATTGGCGCATTATTCTACGATTCTGCGCGCTATGCTCGATGTAACGGGCGGAATTTGCTCCAACCGGGTAATATTTCCCCTCGCAGTATAATGATAAGCGTTGTCGGAATGACGAATTATAATCGACCTCACCCCGCGTTCTCTTGAAGAGATCTTGAATTCTGGAAACGGACGGGCGTTCGGATGTGCCATTTATTCTAGTGAAATTACTCGTGAAACGAAAGTTTCCCCGGAAATAATGGGTGCGCAACGGGTGCGTGAACGGTGGAATTTCTTTTAGAATATCTCGAAGTCCGATGGGAAAGCCTAAGACTTAATGTCGCGCTCCTTGACATTAAGTATGATGATATTTCCTTGATTATCTAATTTCTTTAAATCATAAAGAATCATCTATCTTAAAATTGTTTGCATGCAAGAAAGAGAGATAGAGAAATAATTTTTGTAAAATTTCAGTTTTCCGATTCACGGTTTGTAGAATCGGATATGTATATAAATTCACACTAAAGCACTAAGATCCGCTTCGATTGAAAATTGAATTATTTAATTGATTTATTTTAATTGATTTATTCTCATTCAATATGAATTATAATTGTTAATCTTTGTCGATTCTTAAAAAAATAGCATTTATCTGAAAATCGTTATTGTTTAGTTGGTTGCGTCATCGATGTATGCATGCATACTATAACGCGAATGAAAACTATAACGCGATGTATTTTTTTGTTTAAAAAATAAACTGTGTTAATAGATCGATCCATCGTAACAAATCGAATGGTCGCAGCATGTTTTTCAGTTGCCGCGCATCATAACAATTTTATTCTAGTTCGCTCTTACATTTTATTTTCGCGACGTATTTTCGTTCTATTCGGGTACAATTTTTTTCCATCAAACGGTGCAGGCCGATCCGCTCTCGTAGCTATTGTTATAAAAAATACCAAGAAGAGATTCGTTCGCCCAAGGGAGATCTATGATTAATTCCACGATTTTGCTGCTCGAGTGATTTCGCTCATTGGAACTGCAATTATTATTCGCTACGGTGACGAAACTCCGTTCACGTTCGTCGATGTAGTGGTATAGAACGGGAAGAGACGCGCACTAATTTTGGATTTCCGATCCAAGTTCCGCTTTATTATCGCGAAACTTCCCTCATCTTACGTTGTCGCGGCCTGCGAATAAACGTGCGAGCGAAGTACGTGTGCGTAGCTCTTAAGTTCGCTCTTAGGTTGCAATCAATTCAACGAGTAGTAACGTGCCGTCGACTGATTGTGCCAATACACGTCGCTATCTCCTTCTGTCGCGCTCCATGTCCAATCGGTAACTTCACGCTTTCTCTTCCTGTTCTGTCTCTCTACCTCTACCTTGTCATCAGTCTCTCTCTCTCTCTCTCTCTCTCTCATCTTTCGTTTACTTTGATTCCCTTTGTCTCTTGTTCTTCATATCATTCGCTGTTTCTTCTCTCAGGTGATTATATATAACTTGATTTTAAAAAAAGGAATTAGCAAAAGAAGATAATAAAAAAGACATGTTTAATCTGTTCATTTAAGGAGAAATGTTTACAAGCAAAATTCCGCATTTTCTCGTCGTTTTCGCATTTTCGAGATCATCCGCGTTGTCGTTGACGAACGGGAATTTTCTCGAAAGACTTTTCCGCAAAGTGCCTTCGTTGCGCGGGACTTTACGTAGGATTTTCGAGGGAAGTTAATCGTAGCGCAAGAAAGTTTGTGTTGGTATTACCGCCTGGTATATGCACTCGCTTGCTTCGTTCAAAGACCACGCTGGCCGTCAGAAGACGACGCTTTACGACACTCACGTCCCCTTGAGCGAATCTGCCGGCTGAACGATAATTAATCAGTCGACTAATAAGCTTCCGTCTCATGGCGGCAACACGGAGAGAACTTTCGACCTTTGAACCTTCGATTTTTGACGAAGATTACGCCGCCGCAATCATGCCAGTACGACGAATCGCGTTGCCTTTTAAAAACATGGAGAGGACAAAAGGAAGCTGCGCGAGGGAGAGTTGCATCGATCTAATGGTACATACTGCAACCACCCTCAAAACCACAAGTAATTAGAGAAAAAGTCGCGACCCAGATGCGGACGGCCATATCGATCGATTCTCGTCAGAGTTCTCTCGCGCACGCCTCGGGAAAAGAAAGGAAAATCTCCCTGTGAGAGAGGAAAAGGCAACTCGTGCGGATGTCAAAAAGATAAATTGATCTGGCAGCTTGGTTCTTATTGTTCGTATTTTTTTTTTCTACAGGTCGTTAATTGAACGGAGGAAAAAGATAGATATTGTACGCGTAGAACTTTTTTTCTTTCCTCTCCCGATGACTATAGTTGTTTAAATCGTGTTATTGCTTCATGATTTATGTTGTCAAACATTAAATTTATATTTTAAAGTATAAAGGAAGCGTTAACGTAGACAACAAAGAATCTTCACTTGAATTACGAGCTCATATTTTAAGCTTCATAATGAGTATATATAGCGAAATATTTTATTCTAAACATATAAAATATATTTGGTACAATCAAATTTTTGTAATTTTATTTTCTTGCATTTTTTGAATATCCTATTGACAATGACTTTTATCTATTTATGATAAGCTTCGTTGTAAGCTTCTTGTTTTATCGCTGAAACTCAATATAAAAGCACATCTGTTATGATCATATAGAGAATTCCAGTAAATACCCCATTACCTTGTAAAAATACAACTTTCTTTCGAGGGCAAGAAGAGGAGGGCTGGAAAAAAAGGATCGCGATCATTTATACCGAGATTTAATATCAGATTAACGAAGTAATTTGCGGTGAGATAGGAAAAGAGTCGTTTAATCAACGGGAGCGGTTAATTTGTCATCGACATCGATACTACCCATCTACTCGTAATTTCGTATCTCGAACGGTAATTCTTATAATTCTTGCGCAGTCAAAGAGGCGATCTATGCCAGCTTTTTCGATCATCGATTCAGAAAACCAATAGATTCTGTCATATCAACTATATAGGATGAGCTAATTCTATGTCGTGGGGAAGTACCAAGCTTTGATTGATAATTAATCGCCTCAGGTAGTCCTGAAATAGTTGTCGGTACCTCATTGATAATTGACACGCTTAATGCGAGCGCTATTGATTAAATGCGCTCGACAGGAGGGCGCATCCCCGCGCTTGTTTACAATGCGCCGCGTTACATATTCATAGGAAATTAATTAATTTTGATAAATTCGGTACGAACGAGCGACATGCAATACAATTTAAAAGGCTTCCGCGGCGCGTGCGCTTATCTAAATTACACATTAACGAAATTATTTATTCGAGAGGCGGAACAAAGTGGCAACGACGCGACCGACGGGGCGGGGCGACAGGGGAAAGCAATTAATTCGAATGAATTTATCTCGAAATAGCGCGCCAACGCTCGCTGTTTCGTCGTCCCGTTCCTTTTGCACGAATCAGCGTATCTTTTCATCTGCTTCAAAATACACATTAATTCCTTCGTGGAAATTTCCTTCTTACCAAAAGAGGAAGAAATGCTTTGCGTAGGTGAATTAATTAAAAAAGAAGATGGTTCGTACGTTACACAGCGGTATAAAAAGGTTGAAATACATCGTAGAAACTTGTTCTGAATTTCAGCGAATATTATTCTAGTTCGCGTACGAACATCAATCGATACGCTCCACTTTTTACCAGCTGCGATATTTTTCCTAGATTACGTTGGATTTGATACCGTAGAACGGTGCCGGTGCTATGCAGCGAATAGCGGTCGTATTTAATGGATAGTTAAGTAGAGGAGGTTCCCTACGTGGCTCGAATACCCGTCGACGTTGCATATGCGCCGGGCATACGTACGATAAAACGCAACGATGGCGTCTCGCTATTATGTATCTTCGCATCTTTTCTCGTACTACAACCTTCATTCTTTACCGTCCCTGTGGTATACTTGCTCATGTTGCAGTAACAGTGAAGGAAAGAAAGGAGAAGAGAGTAAAATTAATTTATCATTGCATTCCGGAATAATCCTGATAAATGTCATGGATGCGTAAATTATTTTATATTCACAATTGTTAAAAATTTTGTACCGAGACACAAGGGTGTTAAATGAGAATATAAATTATCCAAGAACTGCAATATTTATTCAATATTTTGTGTATATATTTTTAGGCAATATTTTTCGCAATAAATTAATAATTATTTCTAATTTAAGATTCTCATTAACATTTAATTTTAAATATTCTTGTAAAGAGATGCTTATAAACATAAAACATTATTAATTGTTTGTCAATTTAATAAATGATTTTCTATTCTGGTATTACTATTTCTGCTCACGATTGCATTTTAAGAAAAAGAAATGTCGACTTGCAATTTACTGAATCAGATATATAAATTCGTATATATAAATTCATCCAGAAATATTTACAGCACTAAGATCGACTTTGACTGAATATACACTGAGGAAAAAGTAAATTTCCTAAATTTCAATAAATATTTATTTGAATAGTACCAACTGAATATGTATTAAATATAAAAATATATTCATTTGGTATAAAAAACATTTATTTAATTTAACAATCGCGTCTTTTTATTAAGTAAATATTTAATTATTGTAAGTGAATGTTTAGTTGGTATTCAATTAAATATTTAAATATTTAAATTTGGGTTACTTTTTCCTCAGTGTAGGAATTTTCTTTATTTAATTAGTTTTATGGATATGTGTGTAACAATTCAGGACCTTAATTTTAACGATGAATTTTTTGACAAATCTGCTGTTGACTTTTCACGTTCTTCACATAAATCACTACTTTGTAATAAATCGTCTCGGTTATAACGTCATTATAATGCAAATTTTATTAGCACGATTTTAATGTATCATTATTGGCATTCGTCCCTAAAGTACACATTTTATAACAGGAAGACTTTGGGTTCGTATCGAATATGCCACTATTGTCATCTTTTTATACAATTTCAATTCATGGCGTGTACACACGCATGCTCCACCATGCAAATACGTGTCTCGCTATATTGTATTTGTCGGCGGCGTGTAGCACGAGAAGCGGTGCATAACCACACCAAACACGTATCCACGCCCCCGCGTCTCCCTTCGCCACCCGGCATTCTCATCCGATGGCGTTGGCTGCGCCACGCCGGGGATTCGTATAGACGGTTTTACGAACCACTTTAGATTATACGCCTGAGATAACGGGCACAGGAGCGAGCTTTTATTTGCAGTCGGACGAAAGTATGCGAGCGTGCTCGCGCCGCTTTTCCACGGTAATGCGCCCGAACCAACCCTCAGGATCCGTCGCCTCTTTCTCCATTTTCGGCAACGCGAGAGGCGATTTCTTTTCTCTTTCGTGCTCTCAACAGTTGCGCGACCGAGACCAAGTTCGGCCGTTTTTTTGGCGGAAAGAGACGATTTATATCGGGATCGAATGAGAAGAGCAGCGAGGTCGGTTTTAGTCCTCGATACTAGTGATTTCGTTTAATAATATGAATTTATATGTCCGTCCCTCTGAGGCGATATCGCAATTGTAGCTCCATGAGTAGAGTTACTATATTATCATAAGATAAGAATACATATACATGCATGCTTTTTAAAAAAAAATTATCGGCCTGAAAAAAGAGGGTATATTTTTTTATGTGTTAAGTATATAGGTATATTTAATGAAATATAATTTCAACAATAGATATTTAATGAAATATAATTTCTACAATATGTATATAAAGAAATATAATTTCTACAATATAATTTTTATTGACAATTCTTAATAATATAATAAATTTCACGACCTGAAAAAGAGTACTTGTACACGGAGAGAATTTTTTTAATTTACCCTGAAAATATGATAGTTATGTGTGTGATACAATATTTTAAAGATTTTTTACTATGCACTTTAGTAAAAATTAATCGAACTTATTTTATATTTTATTATAGTTTTATTAATGAATGAGAGAAATTCAACATAAAATTCTTCGAAATACAATATAATCGTCCCAGGACTATCATATTTTCAGGGTAAATTCTAAGAAAATATTTTCTCCATGTATTTTTTAAAAAAGTACAGCTGATAACCCTACTCGAATAGTACGACTTATAATAGAATTAATGTAAAGCATTATCATTTAAAGATTGTCAGAAAAAGAGATATTGTTTGAGAATTATCGGAAAATGATTCGTCACGATTTACATTTAAGCTTGATCATCAATATGTATTATAAATACAACGGATAGTAGCAGCTGACAAATGTTAGCAATTTAATTCAACGCACTTTGCTTATTTGTAAGCCGATTTAATCTATTTACATGTCGCTATTTATAATTAAAATTTATCAGACTCTAAATAAAGATACACATTCGAGTGCCCTCGGTTTTAAATGTTATATTGATCGCTTGACACGTTCAATAGTCTCAATAGTGTCTGGTATAAAAATTATCGCGCGGCGTCATTAAATTCGCGCGATATTTCCCGGTGGCCTCTTCAAACGGATCCCGATTCCAAGCGTTTTCCCAACTGCAACAGCGATTGCCGTTATTGAGCGAATTCGTGGACGGCAAGGGGGTGGTAAAGGTAGTTTCTACTCGCGGTTTCTATCCCATGGATACTCGAGGTCGACTACACATTAGAGCTTAGTTTCATACGAGAGAGCACTTGTCGTGCTCGTAAAAATCGGCCTGATCCTTTTATCACCGACGCCCTCGCTACTACCTTTAGATGCGGATTATGCCTTTTTCTCTCCTTCCTTCTGCTCTTTGTACAATATCAATAACCGATGTCATTGTTGCGGATATTAGATACATTAAGCGGCACGCGGCGTCTACAATGAGATTTAAGACATAAAACTGAAGCTTTAGGTCTTAAGCTATAAATTAACCAACATAATCGATTATTCTTATCTCACGTTCGATTATGATTGGTCATATTTTACTTAAAGCTTAAATTTTACGCTTTAAAATGTCATTGTAGATATTTTATTGAAAGGCTGTTCGTCGCAGCATTACGATGTGGAATATTTTTGTTATTATTATGAATAACACGGAGTTCTTCGTTCTCGTTGGCAGAATATGAGAGCAATTGAGCCGCGAGTTGTGCTGAAGGGGTGATTTATTTTCGACAGAATTATTACTTGTTTTTCCCGAACTGTTTACAGTGTCCTGTGTGCGGTTTCGCAGTTTGCAGATCTTCTCTCGTACGGTCGAGTGTGCAGGCAGTATAAACAATTAATTTATATATATATTTTTTTTTTCCAGAAAAATAGCCTGGAGATATTATGAAATTAAACCTTTCTGCGCTAATTATTATGATCAATCATAAAGTTTTTACAACGAATTTTATGAACAATATTAAACAAAGGATCTTTTGAAATCGTAATGTGAGTACACAAATAGGGATAAAGATTCTAAATGATCTAAATAGTCAAGCTGGATCTTCAGTGCTTAAATAAATTTGGTGTGAATTTAATTTTTAGTCTTGAAACGCAATCCTAATAGAATTAGAATGGTAATATATCACAAATTAAATTGATAAGCAGTTTAATAATATTGATAATTGCTCATAGGCATCTTAAATAATTTTGGCGCGCAGTTTGCAGGATTACATAAATATTGGATTGTCCGGAAAGTTCGTGCCGATTTTGAAGGAAAATTGAAACGCAGAAGATTTAAATTTTAGTATATATTTATTAAATTTAAATCTTTTGCGGCACGAACTTTCCGGACAACCCAATAGTACATATTTCATATTGAATTATTTAAGATAAGCTTGATAGTTTAGGGCCTTATTTCCTATTTGTTGAATTTTATGAAATTTTTCTCGCTCGGAAAACCCGCCGCGTTTAGATTTGCCAATGTTCGCTTCGCGTTAATTTACTCGCAGGATATCGAACGAATGTTCTTGTTTCCCACTCGCGGTTTTATCTTCTTTTTCCACCGCCGACGCGTCAGGCGGCACAGTGAAATAAAGGAAATATAAGCGGTGGAATGGCGTACTCTCCGCGCCGCGGCGAAAAATCTGACACTTTTCGTTTATCCGACTAATCCGCGGAAAATTCCGCATTCGCCGCACGCCCTCTCGCCGCTTTTGTGCGCTTGCTTCTTCTCGATGCAAGCGGGCACGTATTTGCGTACACCTACCTGTTCCGTCATTTTCACGGATTCTAAAGGTTTTTTTTTTTTTCCAACACGAGTATAAAGCTTTTCTCTTTCTTTCTCTCTGCTCCTTTACGCCATTCGTTCCCTTTCTGCCTCCTCCTCTTCGGTTATCCTGCTTGGATTCGCTTGCCGAGACCGAGTTCGAGGTCGCATATCGATTTGCCGCGTTGGCACCCTCGAATCCTCGTAAAGCCTCATACTTCATACACATCGCCAAGAAATTGAAAGATATCGCATCTTCGGCACGCGAGGGAAAAGGAAAAAGGAAGAAAATGAGAGAGACAGAGAGAGACTGCCACTCTCGATCGAAAATTGCGTGTCTCTCGAGCGTGTGCATCTTGAAGGCGACGAGTTTTACGAACGCTTTTCTTTTATCGAACAGCGGAAACGACGACGATCCAGCAGACTTCATACTTTTGGCGTGTTAGTGAATATTTTGGATACCGTGGAAGCACTTCTTTTTGATGTGCGAGCTGTGGAAAAAGCTTGGCGCATCGCGAATTCTTGTAACGTACGAATACGTTTCGTTAAACATTCGCTCGAGCGATGCTCGAGAGACTCGCGATTCGTCGAGAAGTCGGAGGAAAATCCGAGCAGTGATGCTCACGAAAGTCGGAACCTGCACGCTGCTCGGCAATATGAATTTCTCTTGTGCCGCGAGGGACAGCAAAAGCTGCGATTTAAATTTAATTTATAAAGTTTGCCGTGCGAAACAATAACCGCGCACGGGACACCGTTTGACGGTCGTTCTAATTTCCTACATTGTCCAATTATTGCTACGATTGTTTTTATGGATGTAAAATATTTTGTCAGACATCAGTTTCGCGCTTGTTTTCATGTATGATATTTTTCTATGTTTGCACATCGAATTGCTCGGATCGTAACGTTTTACAGATTCGACGCTTCTGGTTGTCTAATTTCTGCGAAAATATTCCGACATGGATAATCCGTGTGCATAGAATGCTTATGGCCGCAATGTGAGCACGATGCATACCGATTTGATTGATGCATCGGTGAATTTATATTGTTTTTATAGTAGATGCATATAAATCATTGTGGCTATTCGTTTCCTCAAACGAGGGTACTATCAGTTTTTAACTGTCACATAGTTGCAGATTAAATGCAGATTAAACATTGCATTGAAAAAGTACAAAATTTTAATAAATAAATATTTTAATAATAATATTTTAATAAATAAATATTTGTTTGAATAGTTTTAAATAAATATTTATTAAATGTAAACATATATTTATTTGATACAAAAATCATTGATTTCATTTAATTATCACTTTTTTATTGAATACATATTTATTTACTCTAAGTAAATGTTTAATTACTATTATTCGAAGAAATAAATAAAAAGATAAGTATTACGACTTAATAATTTTTTTTCAGTATCACTATTATTACTCTTCTTTTATCATTAATTTCTTTTATAATTAATTTAATTCTACGCCTTAATTGATTGATTTACTTAAAAAGTAAACGCATGGCGAAAATAACAATTTTATTTACTAACGAGATTAAATTATCTCTAACAAAGTTTCTTAAACGATCATTCACTGCTGCTAGTCTACGCTATCGGTTCGCCTCTGCTCGACGGCGGCTGATAAGCTCGATAATTCACGGGGATACAAAGAACTAATTTTCAACGTGCTCCATGGAAGCAGCATGGGAGCGGCTGGTAATTTCGTTTATACCCACGGTAGAGAGGAGCTAGAAGTTATACATCCTGTCGGAGTTGCGTGTAAAAGGGGATGGACGAGAGGGGATGATTCATAAAAATAGTTCTCTGATGTAAGTCTTCGGTCTTCTTTTATACTAGGCACGATTCTCTGAATCTTTATGATCTCTTTTTAAAGGTGTCGCCAGTCATTTTATATATCAACGATCGCACCGCATTTGAGTTATTTTAATAGAATATTCTCATTCATCTCAGATATCACGTAACCGTCTAGACCAGACTTTAAATTATGTACTGCGCGAAAAAAAGTTATTGTAACGAATATTTGCATTTCTTGTATATTGTGTGCGCGCAATATTTCCAGAAACGTCACTATATCAAATGCTTCTGAAATCTTCACGAATAGCATTCATTTGTGTTACGACAGTGATGCAGTATTTCTTACTAACAAGATTACCTGCAGTGTTGCAAGATGTTCCATTTTACGTGGACGATTTTAATTACGGATTACGCGTTTTCTTAATAGAAACGGGACATATTCGCCCCTTCTAATTAACGGTCTAGTAAGGAAAACTGGATAAGAAAACTAGAAATAGCGTGTATTTTATTGCTTATAAGGGCGGTAGTCTCAAATGAGTATCCCACGCACGTGCGCGTCTCGGAATCGCAGTTCGTCGGTTTAAACGTCGAAATTTCGTTCTCCCTCGCGATCACGAGAAAGCCGTACAAAGTACAGAGGGTTGGGGGATCATATGTAAAAGCGACGCGCGCAAGTAGTTAGGGTGCTGCCGAATGGAAACGGGGCGGCGATGTGAGGGGTCGGTATAATACCAGAGTAAGGGTAACAGGTGCTATCTAGAGTGGTTGTTACAGACGCATGTATGCATATGTATGTATATGCGTGCGTGCGTGTGTGTTACTAGCCGAGGCGAAGCTGCTCGCGAGAAGCTGCGGTGGTTCGTTCCATCTCGTGCAGAGAAACACCCTCACACTACAGCGCGATCCCGCCTGCCAGTTTTTACCACCGACTAATCCTGCCGAGCATTTGTAGTTGGATACGTCCTCGACGTGCATACATCTCCTGGGAAAAGATTCGCCATTTTTTCGCGGAAGTGTTTGCGAAAAAGTACTATGTCTCTTTCTTACTTCTGAAACGCAAAATTAAATTGATTTGATAAAAGCTCTTATTTGATCTTAAATCTGATCAGTTTTATATATAAATGATTTTCCATTTTTTATGTTACAAGATAATACGATATTTTTGTATGTCGTTTAATTAATTTTTAGTAAAAAGATATCAATAATTAATTAATCGAAAGTAAGTCTTTGATGTTAAATCACACATTATACGATTTTAATTTTATTTGAGTACTGAATAAATACAAGTACAAGTTAACCGACATTCCGACACAATTCATGCTACGGAAAATTTTGCACAAGTTTACCCGAGGAGGAAATCTCATACACGTTTATAATCACATTATTATCTTGTTTCCAACATTCTTGCATTGTGCGGGATAATGTTAGGGTACTGGTAAACTTGTACTTGAATTTATTCGTTCGTTTAAAATTGTAGAGAAAATATGTCGACTATTTAGATCTCGGTGAACAATGCGGGATTCACAGGTTTTCTGTTTGGCTCTACATGCGACACTAAATATTAATGCGATTTGTCGAATGTTGTAATAATGCACTGAGGTGCATTATTTTATTGATTTTGTAATAATAATGGAGGGTACTCCGTACTGTTTATCCGATTACTCTTGCTATGTATACCATAATACCGGAATTCTTCTCGAGTACGCGTACATGAAATTGTTACGCATATGCGTTATAATTTTAATATAATTCGGTTGAACGAATATATCTCGATGTAACTCAAGGATGTAACTTGGCTATTGATATATTGGAAGCAATAAAAATTGAAATTTTTTAATAACTCGAATATTTTCCCAAATTAAATTTTTTATTATATTTTCTTTTTTTTGACGCCAATGATATATTTTGTTATAATTGCCAATAATTAATTAATGTTACATGGAGAGCGAATTCAATAACGTATATTTTTTAATGTTATTTTATTTATCTATCGTTACGATTGCCCATTTGTTGCTGAAATCATCCTGTCGCAAATTGTCGGCAACATTTATGTTGCATTTATGTTGCTATATTCTAAAACTATGAAACATTTAGAAAACGGTATTTTTTATTTATTACCCAAGATGATGGTATCTTTCCATGATGTAGAGCTTGACGAACGATAAAATGCAGGCGTTGAGCTGACTGTCGGAAATTGCTTGCAAGTCAAAATTTGTGAGTTCAAAAAAGAAAGGCAGAGAAAACACTTTAAATTTACAAGCAGCAAGTGAGATATCATTGATATGAATTAGTACATTGCGTTTTTGATAGAAAAAAATATTGTACAGGTATGAATTTTGAATTTAACATTAAGAAAAAAAATGTAATTTTATCATAATTTACAGTCATTTTCACATTATATATATTCTTGGTAGAAATTATAAATATAATTATTATTACTAACAGTAATAGTTAACAGTAATAGTTAATTATTATAAAATTGAAGTTTTTAACCATACATTCTTTATCAAGTAATTATATAGTCACAAATATTAACATTTTCCTCTCAGTGGATGAATCGAATACCTGTACGCGATATCGTTAGTTAAAGAATTAGAGCCTTAAAATTTCTAAGGAAAGTATTGTTTTTTCTCATCTAAAATATGGATTCTCCGTAGTATGTCGGAAGTTCCGTGGTATTTTAAATTTGCTATTTTTCAAGAAGTGGGCGTGGTTGATGCGCCAAAGATTCCATTTTCCGCGGCGGTGAGTCGCGGGAATATTTTCACTCCCGGACGTTATTTTTCTCGCGGCCTCCGCGCGAATTTCTCGCCGCGATCGGATTGAACGGACGGAGGGGCTGCATTTGTACGCAGTCAGCCTGTGGGAAACGGAAACTGGTACGTTGCGTGCATTGCACGCTCGACTCGCATATACCTACGTATTCTATCGTGCCATGCAATTCGCAGAAGGTGCATAAACCGCTTGTCGATTTCGGAATGCATACCGAACTTTATGGAAATACACCGAGACGTCCCACCTATCTTGCAAGCTGCCGCTATCGACTATCATTTGCGTATTTTACAAGAAGGGACAATGTCTCTTAGAATCCTGTGTGCCTGTTTTTACATAGAAATGATTTTGTTCGAGCATCTTCTTGCTTATCGGAAATGCATTTTAAAATATAAAGTTACATGAAATATAATGCTTATAAATTTTATACATTCTCGTATAATACAGGTGTTAGTAGTGCATACGAAAATTTTGTAATGAGAGAGAAGAGATGAGTGAAAATTATAAATAATATATTGAGAGAGAAAAACTTTTTCCTATTTGTAACTATAATTACATATTACTATAATCCTTATTATGACTATAACATTAGTAATAATAACTATAGTAGATATAATTATAGTTATTTAATTGAATCATTTTTTATATGGTAATTTAATGTTTATGGTTATAAATAGTTATAATTATAGCCATTTATGGTTGCTAGTTACATTGTATTAATTATATTGGCTAATTATATTGGTTGATGAAACTATACGTATAGTTATTATCTATAACAGTCATAAATCGTAATTATAGTTACAAATACCAACAAATTTTTCTCTCAATATATTTAGGGACAATGTTATTATCAAATGATAATAACATTGTGTGAATAATACTCTATCGTGGAACAATAGGTAGTTGTTAGCTTACCTTTTATTTTTCCCGCGTAATACGCTCGATACATGGTTGGGCTTTTTCGGTGTTGTGTTCACCAATTATTGGTTCGACCTGCAACCGAAACACGCTTCGCTCGATGTCGCCGTCCCTCGTTAGTAGTTCGGTATTACATTCTCCATCGGAAATAAAATATCGTATAAAAGCTCTCCAAGGGCGATCGCATACGTCGATCGATCGATATTCACCGCTAAAACATGTTGTGTAACTTTCAACATGGTCCTGTGGCTTTTTAAAAAAAGAGAGAAAAAAAATCACCACAATGCCTTAAATTTGCATTGGGCTTCCATCATACGCTGAAAACATATATTTCTACGTATTGACGCCATTTGGTTGTCATCGCGACGACTAAATATTTTTATGCGCTCTTATTTGTTTAAACTTGCGTTGAACCTTTGACTGTTCGATATCAATATCAAATATCGGTATGAAGTACCGTAAAATAAATTATATTGTATTAAATTTTACAAATTTGCGTTGAAATCTGAAATTATTTTTATTTTATCGAAGTTTTCGTGTAAAATAAAATATCGATTGTCCCGCTTTAGATTTGTTTTCTTTTCTATTTTCGAGATGTAGCTCAGGGTCGGACAGATAAATCTCTGTTTACTTTTACAAAAAAGTTTAAAGGAGAAACTTAAAGTAACCAAATGTCGCAAAGTCTGTGAACTACAATGTACCTTTGATAATAACATCCGTAAATATATACCTACTTTTGCGGAGTTACAGTTAAGAAAGATTTTATTTTTACTGTTGCGTCAGTCGAGTTATTATTGATGATGAATAATAAAATGGAATTAACGAAATGGTTAAACAATAATTTATTTGCGGTAGGTTATGCGCATTATTCTAGTGCAAGTCATGCGGCAAACAGTAGAAAAGAGAACGCGGAAAGGGCGAGGTGGACGGATAAATTGATGGGTAGATACGGGTCGGAGAAAAGATAAAGAAAAGAAAGATACCCATTTTGGAACGATGGTCGACTGCTCTTGGCTTTTGTCCAATTTTGGACATTTACGATGTAGGAAAGAAAAGGACGAATGTCGAGAGAAGTGCAATAACAAGTGGGCGAACGGAGTTCACGTTTGGACATGACTTTTGCAATAGAATAGAAACAGGGTTGCGGAAAAGTATTACGTTTACTAAGTTCAGAGAATATTCACTTTTAAGAATAGATATACCTCTAAAAATAGGTATATCTCGCCCCATAGGATACGCATTCTCTCGCACATTAAAATTCGCGACTAGATCTTAAAGACTAGCTCTGGCAGTTTTGCTATCCATTTCGCAAAATGTAATGCATGTATATTTCAACGTATGTTATTATATATATGTTGTATATGTATGTACATTTCAACGAATATGAATTTTAAAGAAAATCAAGAAAATTATAATTAATTCAAGAAAATTTCTAAAAAGAAATTAAAATTATCATAGCATATAAAATATTATATATTAGGTATGGGAAAAGTTCGTGGCGTTTTTTTAATGCCATCTAACAGGAACCTACCTAATATTATAATGTTATATATATGTATGTTATACTAAAATTAATTAATACATAATATAATATTTTATTATTAGTTTGAGAAAAAAATAATTTTCGAATCTTACTGTGAATTAATCGACATTTAATCATTTTTGTTTATTTGGAGATTATCAATAGTCTCGTGAATTAAATAAAATAATTTTAAGATATTCTGAAGATAAGTTGCAATTTTAATTACGATAAAAATATATTAGATAAACCGCTCGTATAAATTTCAAACAATAGAATAAGGGGCTTCTATCAAGTCATTATAATAAACGAGCTTTAAAAGATGTAAATATTAATCCTTTATTATTCCTTTTCTATCATTTCACGGAACGTTTCGACTATTACTTAGTCCTCTTCAGCCGTGTTTAAGAATAAAATAAAAACCCTTAGCAATAATTATATGAACATATTAAAAACTTATAAAATAATTTCGATGACGGTATACAAAATGTATTAATCGGATCAACTCATTCACAATCACAATATGCGTTTTTAACTCCATGTTATATTGAGTCAAATTCTAAAATGTAAAAATAAAATGTAGATCCAAATTAATTCTTCGATAACTTTCTGATCACTTTGACTACCCTTTCTCGTTGTTAATCGAAGAATTGGTTTGGATCTACATTTTATATATGTTTTAGAATTTGATTCAGTATAACATGGTAGAGTTAGTAACGCATATTGTGATTGTGGAATTGATCCGATTAATACATTTTGTATACCGTCACCGAAATTATTTTAATATGTTCGTATAATTATAAAGAATTAATGTTTATTTCTTTTAAAGCTCGTTTATTGTACCTGACCTGATAGAAGCCCCTTATTTTATTGTCTGCAATTTTAATATTCTTTTAACTATTTAGTAGCTTGCTCGATATTTGCTAGTCGCTATGTACTCACAGTGATCTGACACAATCTGTGTTAATGTAACGGGTACGAATAATACGATCGGGCATTATTGTAAAATTCCAGCAAGCGAATCGCGCGACGTAAATCGCCCGCTAACTGCCGGACGCCGCGTTAGCGTCGCCTATGATGATTTGTCGCTTCTCTCGATCGGAAGTAACGACCGTTTCGGGGCCAAGCTTAACGATCGCCCGGATACGGAGTCACGTACCATCGTCCGTTGACTACGGGGTTGCAGCACTCTCGTTCGTGCTGTGCCTTGTCCGAGCGTGTTTATGCAACTCGCGCTCGCCGCGAGCGTTCGCGATCCCTTGGCGCTCTCCGACGAATAGCAAAACTCCGCGGCTCTTCCTCGTTGGAATTGCAAATACCACACGCCGTCGGTATATTTTAAAACGAGCGCTTCCCGATAATGGGTTCACCGTGGAATTTTCGCCGAATCCCTGACTGAATGGCGCCCGCGACGACAATTCGTCGTTTCGAATTGTACACGGAATTGGTATTTTTTCGTATCCGTTCATGTTGCATTTTCCTTCTCTAGTATTATAAGCAGTACTTGCAATGTATGCGAATGATATGATACATGATGTAGCTAGATATAATATTCTCATTGGAAACGAACGTCAGTGAGAATACTCGTATAAAACAGGATTACGAATGAATTAATTAAATATTGTTATTTTAAAATATTGTTATTTTAAATTACAAATGTTACATGTGATTTTGTTATCTATTGTATGTTACATATATTGAAGGCATACCTGTTAAAAAAAATACTTTAAAGAAACTGATTTACGTAGATCTGCATTTTATTCAAACGTAATTCGATTAATTATTAATTAAAAAAAAAATTACTTATAATATTACATGAATATAAACCGCAATTTTTAAAAACACAATTTTGGTGCAATAAGATAATTTGTGTTCTAGTTTCGTTAGAAATGTGAAAATTTTATTTCTCAAAATTATATGGATAACTTTTAAAAGAAGATGCAAATTAAATAATGCATAAAAAGAGCATTAATTACGCAGCCGACTGCACATGCTGCAAAAATGTTCGATGCGACATGCGTTGAACTTTGTTCCAGAATGGCGGTCGGTCTGTCGGTTTCTCGGTGCGTCGATGCGCGAAAATAGAAAAATTCGTATGGCAAGCGTAGTGTGGTTAAGATGGCCGACGCGGAACCTTGTGCCAATTTCTAGACCGACTGAGTTTCCTAGAAGAGCCACCGCGACCGGACAGGCGAAAAAGCGACGTAATGGCGAAACGGAGATCAGAACGGGATTGCGGGAGCCGGACGAGGGGTGTCTATTATTCACGCGACGACGGCGTTAAGCGGGACGTAATTGTGAATATTTTTGCCGCATCTGCGCTGTCGCTCAAGACGATGGCCCTCGTCCAATTGTCTCGGTTCGAGCCAACTTCGGCTCTCCGTTAAAGCCGTCGAACTTGGCTCTGCGGTCGCTCGAATTCCGTCCCGTAGAACGCATACTCACATATGTTGTAGGTATATATATATACGATGTACATATCATTGCTTATTAGCGTGTACTAATGTAACCCGCGTTAACGACATTTCACCGCGGATCCGACAGCTATTAATTTCGTAATGGACGATCAGCTAATTTCTAGCTGTGTCATCAAATTCACACCTTATGTATGTACTGCAAATTCAATCTCTTTACAGCTCTCTTGTATATTCGAGTTCTATTTCGTTTTTATAGTGAAAAAAAGAACAAAATAGCATTCCATTAAATTATTCATCTCGTTTAATTATGTTTTATTAATTAAACTCTTAAAACTCTCTCTTAATTAGAAAGTAAAAGCTCGAGGTGAAACGATAATTAAAGATTTAAGCGATAAAATTTAACGTGTAAAGATTTGAATTCGAAGCTCATGATATTTCTTAAACATATTAATTATTGAATTTAATTAAACATATTAATTACAATTGTCGTGATTGATTTCTGGTTTTTACTTGTCATCTTTTAGTTGTTTCGCGCGTGCAATACATTTACTTTATGTGTGCAACGAATAGGATACTTTTAATCAATATTTGCATCAAGTCGAGCCTTTTGTACATATTCGCCGTTCGCTTACGATTATTTTACGTTCCGTCGATCGCTATAGCATTTACCAACGGATTAAAAGCGATGTAGGGAGAGTGAATAGGATCGGCAATGGAAGATTTATCGCGTCGCCCGCCGCTAGCAGGAGAGCAACCCTCGTTAGGGGATGCGTGCTGCGCCGAGCAAAAATAACATCATCCCTTTCGGCCGATATCAATCTCTTTGGACGGGAAATAAGGGATCAGGTGGATCTGGCTTATTTCGTTCGGTTTGGTGGATTCTGTCTCCTCTCTCTTCTTTCGCCCACACGTACACGTGGACGTACGTGCTCGTCTGCCTTCATGGCTTTAAACGCCGAGCACGCATGAACGTCGAGGTCGGTCTTAAGCGAAAATCGATGTAGCAATTAAGCGTTCGCGATGATCACACAACAACTCGTGTAGAAGTTCGCATTTACATTACAAAAAATTCTGTATATTTTACACACATTTCTGTTATTCTGTTATTAATTGATTTATGATAAATTATTTTTAAGCTTCTGTTTATTTGTTAACTATGAAAATACGCATATGTATTAGAGGAAAGTCGCTGATACCGACATACCACTTTGTTTTTAGACAATATTTCTTAAATAAAAGGTTAAAATAAAACTTTAAAAACATAAATACAAACTAAAAAGTTCCATCAGATAGTGTAAACAATTTTTATAATACTGTTTGCAATTTTGCAATAATTAATTTTTTATGA